>Ga0224557_1000019_pt1 | contig 210815 bp, 178 predicted proteins | sample 714S31014metaG_FD_180677 | JGI IMG/M metagenome (GOLD analysis project Ga0224557, IMG submission 180677) | Peat soil microbial communities from Stordalen Mire, Sweden - 717 S3 10-14 | ecosystem: Environmental > Terrestrial > Soil > Wetlands > Peat | place: Sweden: Norrbotten County, Stordalen... | reverse complement strand
CCCGCCTACCGCCATCTCGCGAAAAATACCAGTACGGGGTTAATCGAGCCCTATGGGGTGATCACACGCGGGCGATGCCCGTGGTGCCGGCGCCTATCTCATCCAACGGGAATGCTGAAGTGCTTACACTCAAGGAGCCAATCGTGGTTCGTTAATAGCCATACCGTCAAAGCGCTGTGCCGCCAGAAGGTTGAACCGACACGAGGATTTCAATCTTTGCAAATGGCACGAACGGCGCTGAATGGGACAACACCGCTCTCGAGCGGTGCGAACGTCCCGCGCAAGTTATTGACTATACTGGCTTAAATGGTGGGCCGTGTAGGGATCGAACCTACGACCAATTGATTAAGAGCGCGAATTTGCACTACGACCCAGTACGCTGCAGTATGTTTTTTCCATAGCAATCCACGGTTTATAATAATTGCACTGAGACTTGGTTCGCCCTAATTGCCCCCGGTACTATTCGCCATGGTCACTCTTTGGTAACTCCCGAAACGGTTCGATTCCATCATGCCGAAAGCAAAACTTCGCCAGGACAACATCAGATCGCTTGAATATGTTGGCGCCGCCCACGGAAAGGCGCAATGCATTTATTGGGACTTGGCCCTACCCGGATTCGGTCTTCGCAAGTTCCCAAACGGCCGCGGCAGCTACGTCTGCAGTTACCGCGTTCAAAAGCGTAAACGGCTGGTCGATTTGGGGCGCTCCGACTCCATCACATTGGAGCAAGCGCGGCGCTTCTTTCCACGCACGCCACGAGTTGGCGGCGCTGCTCGCCTATTTTCGGGAGTGATTTCATACCTCTACAACCTGTTTTTTTAACGGCCTGTTAATTTTCCAAAGCCGACATCGGCTATAAGAATACGTTAGGTTGTCTCAGCATCAAATCGACCGCCCGATCAGCCACTGCCATCACCGTCGCGTTCGTGTTGGATGAAATAATGGTGGGCATCATGGACGCGTCGAAAACGCGAAGGTTGGCAGTTCCCCTGACCTTCAGATCGGGTGACAGCACGGCCATCGCATCCTCATCGGAACCCATGCGGCAGGTTCCGACCGGGTGGTAGTTGCTTTCAGTTGTATCCCGAATGAAGCGGATCAAGTCTTCATCGTTCAATATCTCTACGCCCGGCATGACCTCCTTGCGAATGACCGCCGCGAAGGGCTCAGTCGCGGCGATTTCTCTTAGGTATTTGAATGCCCGTAAAAGACGGGAAACATCGTCCGGGTGGCTGAGCCAATTCGGGTCGACTACCGGATCATCGTTCGGATCCTTTGACCGCAGGGTGACGGTACCGCGGGAGTTTGGCTTGACGAGGTTCGCCATGAGTGTGACCCCGTGAGTCTGATCCTGAGCCGGAACGCTGGGCCACATCACCCCGACGCAATAAAGCTGGATGTCCGGGTCGGCGCTCGAATCCAGAAGATTCACGAAACCCATGGTTTCTGCACCGTTTGACGCAATGGGCCCGTTGCGCAACAGGAAATACCGCAGAGCATTGCGAAATTTTCGAATGCCGCGGTCTTCACCAAAGTAACCGTAAGGCGCCTTCGTTGCAGCGGTCAGGTAGGCGATGTTGTGATCCTGGAGGTTTTGACCGACACCCGGCAAATCCACCAAAGGCCGTATTCCCAGCTCAGCGAGCTTCTTGGCAGGCCCGATTCCCGATAGCATCAGCAGCTTTGGCGTCGCCAGCGCTCCGGCCGTCAATATGATTTCCCGGTCGGCCCACGCCGTGTGCGATACGCCTCCACGCACGAAATCGACGCCCACGGCTCGCGTGCCAGCGAAGCGCAAGGAAGTTGCACGAGCCTCCGTGAGCACCTCCAATCGCTTGTCTTTGAGAATGGGGTGCAAAAAGGCGCGCGCGGCACTACACCGTTCGGCATTGCCGATCGTGGTCTGCATGTACGCCACGCCGTGCAAGTTTCCGTCGTTCAAATCATCGCGCTCGGAGACACCCAGGCACTTCATTGTCTGCACGAATATATCGGCTACTGCGGCCTTATAAATTGGATCGGATACCTTGAGAGGCCCCGTCGTGCCATGACTATCATTGTCCAAGCGCTGATTGCCCTCCTGCCTGCGAAAATAAGGCAGCAAGGCATCCCATCCCCAATCGACGCCGCCGGCCGCTTCGGTCCATCGAGCATAGTCGAAGCGAGAACCTCGCGTGTATGCCAGGGCATTGATGGAACTGCTGCCACCCACCACATTTCCCTGAGGAATCGATACGGTGCGATCGTTCAAATGCGGTTGAGCCGAGGATTCGTACCGCTTGATATAGGGACTTCCACCGAAGATCATGGCAAAAGACCCTGCGGGCATGCGAATCAACATATTGTCGTCTATCGGCCCGGCCTCGAGCAGCAGCACACGACAATTGTGTTCCGTGACCAATCGGTTGGCCACCACGCAACCGGCGCTGCCGGCGCCAACAACGATGTAGTCGTAGCGATCGGACACTACGGCGCCCCCGGCATATAAACTGCTTGAGTTTCGAGAAATGCCTCCAGCCCTTCCGGTCCGCCCTCCCTTCCCATGCCCGACGATTTGTAGCCCCCGAAAGGCACTCCCGGAGCCATATCGAATCCGTTGACACCGATGTGCCCCGACTTGATTCTTGTCGCGATCTCGTAGGCCCGCTCGGGATCCGATGAGAATACGGTTCCACTCAAACCATACTCCGACGAGTTCGCGATGCTGATCGCCTCGTCGATCCCCGCGTACGGCATCACCGATACGACGGGGCCAAAGATCTCATCCCGCGCGATGCTCATTTGCGATGTCACATCGGTGAACAACGTCGGACGTACGAAATACCCACGGGTAAACGCAGGGTCACGCTGGCCTCCGGCGAGCAGCCGCGCGCCCTGCTCCTGACCCTGTTGGATGTAGCCAAGGGTTTTGCTCATCTGCGTGGCGCTGGCCAGAGGGCCTAACTGCGTCTCAACCTTCCACGGATCGCCGACCTTGAGGCTTCCGAATATTGCAGAGAGTGCGTTTTCGATCTCCTCAGCGCGCGAACGCGGAATCAACACACGGGTCTGCGCAAAGCAAATTTGACCGGAAAACGGCACCGTGAAAGGCACCAAGGACGGCAAGGTTTGCGAAAGATCTGCATCCGGCAAGATGATGGCGGCAGACTTGCCTCCGAGCTCGAGCGTGAAGCGGGTCATCCGGTCGATACACACCTTGGCAATCTGCTTTCCCGCGGCAGTACTGCCCGTGAAGCTCACCTTGTCGATCCCGGGCGATGCAACCAAGTGCGATCCTTGCAGGCGGTCGGCAGTGATCACGTTCAGAACGCCAGGCGGAATGCCGGCCGCTTCGGCCGCCTCCGCCAAGATCAGCGCATCAAAGGGCGTTTCCGGTGGAGATTTGACGACTACGGTGCAACCCGCCGCCAACGCGGCCGCCAGCTTGAACGACAGAATGGGTGTCGTCGCATTCCACGGTACGATGAGCGCGGCGACGCCAATGGCCTCGCGCCTGACCCGAGCCTGCCCCATCCGTGCGGGACGGACATCTCGAAACGGGTAGGTTTCAAGCAATGTCGCGTAATAGTCCAGCATGGCGGACGCAAACGGCACGAACTGGTTGGCAAATGTGATTGGTGCGCCGACTTCGGCGGTCCAAACGTTGGCCAGCAATTGCGATCGCGCACGGACGATGCCCGACATGCGGCGCAGACGCTCGGCACGCCACGCGGGCGTGGCGCGAGGCCACGGCCCAAGATCGAATGCCTTGCGGGCCGCCGACACGGCATTGTCCACGTCGACGACGCCCGCCAGCGGTGCGTCGATCCACGGCGCTTCATCGACGGGCGAGACCAAAGACCGCGTCTTTTCAGACTTTGGACGCACCCATTCGCCACCGATAAAAAACCGCTTGCGGACGTTTTCCGACAGATCCCGCAAGGATTCGGGTATCGACATTTACTTTCCTCCGAACTTGACGCTGCCTCGCACGCCGAAGGTGCGCGGAGGAGCAATGTTCGCCGCAAAGAGACCCGCGACGAAGGGCTGCTCGAAGCCGCCCGTGTAATAGGCTCGATCACCAATGTTGCGCACGAATGCGCCGACGTTATATCGATTGTTGCTCGGCACATAGGTCACGCTGAGATCGAAAGTGACGTAACCGGCGACGTTTTCCGCCGGTATGAAGTCCGTCGCCACCCACTCGCGACTTGCGAACTTGCCGCTGCCGGCGACCGCGATCAGCGCATCTCCCGGCACCGGGAAATCGTGTTCATAACCAAAAGTCCCCGTGTACCTCGGCACCCGAGCCACTTGGTATCCCGCGCAGTTCGCTACCGTTTCGTCCCCTACATGGGTCGTTGGACAGCCGATGCTACCCGGGAAGAACACCGCGGTGGGAACTTGCACTTTGAAGCTATCGTAGTATGAATCCGCATATTCCAGTGACGTGCTGATGGTATCGTATTGGAAAGGCTTGTAGATGATGTCGATCGTCGCTCCTCGAATCGTCGCATTGCCGACGTTGTATGTCAGAAGGTTGATCGTGTTCAACGGATCGAAAGTTACACGTTGATCCTGAAGGTGCTTGTAGCTCCAGTCATAAAGACCGAAATTGGCCTGAAGATGATTGTCCAGGAAGCGGTTTCTGGAGCCGAACTCGTAGGCCAGCAGAGTCTCGGGACGATAGACCGCATCCGGCGGCACAGTCTCGTTCAAGCCGCCCGCCTTGAATCCCGTGCTGGTCGTGAGATAGAGCAAACTCTGTGGTGCCAGATCGTATTCCAGGCCGGCTTTGTAAGTGATGCCGTTGAAATCCTCGGCAGTATCGAATGACTCCAGGACTGTTCCGGGTCCCGGGCCGTAAGGTACCGGTCGGTTGTCCAGATAATTGCCGACCAGCGAGCGCTTCTCATACGTGTAGCGCGCGCCTGCGATCACTCTCAGGTCGGGAACGATCTCGTAAGTCGTCTGGCCGAAAACCGCGTAGGCGGTGGTTTTCGGGTTGTAGTTGATCTGTGTGTTTTGGACGATATCGCTTTCCAAAATATTGATGTCGCCGGTGCCGGTCTCGTGAAAGAAGTAACCGCCCACCACCCAGGTAAGTCCCGGTGCACTATCCCCGAGGCGCGTCTCGAGCGTCGATTCGCGCGCTTTGTTCGGTTGTTCGTAGCGGAAACCCGGATAACTCAACGAATAGACATCCGTATCCCGAAACGCCGGCAGTACGGTCAGTGTGGCAAAAGGCAGGCGCAGATCGATCTGTCCGCTGATGCCCCATATCTTGGTGTCCTGTCGGGTGTCGGGTATCGAGGTGTCGAGCAGGGGACCGAGTGGCGGAAAGGAACCGCGATAGGCTATCGCGGCCGGGGAGCCGACACCCAGCCACGGATCTTGGCCCGGTTGGCGTGGTAGATAGGTATAGCCGCCATTGTCACCGCCAATGTGCGAGTAATCGGTATTGAGCCGCAACGTGAGATCATCGGTCGGCTCCCACTTGAAGCGTACGCGGCCACCCTGCTGTACATCGTCATTGGTGCCATCCGATAAGTAACCGCTTCTGTGCACTGCGTTCGCTGCAATGCGAATCGCGGCTGTATCACCGATGGGCAGATTCACTGCACCGTCGGTGTGACTCAGATTGAAATTGCCATATTCAACGTTGAAGTCACCGCTCGTCTCGTTGAGCTGGGCCTCGTTGGTAATGACGTTGATGGAGCCGCCGTTCGCATTGCGGCCATAGAGGGTTCCTTGTGGTCCCTTGAGCACTTCCACGCGCGCCACGTCATAGAAGTTCCCTCCCAATCCGTCTGGTCGGGCGATGTAAACCCCATCGACATTGAATGCCACACCCGGATTGGCCAGCGGGTTGAAGGCAAAATCGCCAACGCCGCGAATGTAAATCTGGGTGCTCGATCCGCCGACGCCGATTTGCACGCCGGTGGTCAGTTTGCTGATGTCGATGGCGTTGGTGAGACCCGACTCTCTCAGCGCATCGGATCCGATTACCTGAATCGTCAATGGCGCTTTTTGAACGCTCTCCTCGCGCCGTTCCGCCGTTACGACGATTTCCTGCAAACCGCCTGAATCTGCTGAACTGGCCGGCGTTGACTCGACTGGAGTCGAGGCCGCCGCCTGCAGTGAAGCGTCCGCGGATTCGCGCGACCCTGCGTGCGCCAGCAACAATGGACCCATCGTTGCGATCAATGCCAACATGCACGACAATTTCATTGTCTACTCCCCCTGAGAACACTTGTGGTTATTTCTACTAATGCTTAAAACCCCAGCCGAACGACTCTCACCTCACATCCGGCACTCCTAGTTCGGTACCCGGCGCCGCGAAGCCCTCGTATCTGTCCCCATCAGAGCGCGGCTGCAGAACGATATGGCCGACTGCCGTATTGGACGCAGGTACATGATAGAAGCGACGTAACTCTGTGATCTCCTGTCCCAATGCGCCGCGCATGACCAGCCACATCACGAGCTCAATTCCCTCTGAGCCCGCGTATCGCAGGTACTCCATATGGGCCTTGCTGGCCAAGCCGTTCGGGTCGCGCGTCAAGTCATCGAGAAAAGCCTGGTCGAAGGCGCTGTTGATGAGACCGGCGCGCGGCCCTTGCAGTTGGTGGCTCATGCCGCCCGTGCCCCAAATCTGCACGTTGAGATCCTGGGGAAACGTCTGCACTGCGCGCCTGAGTGCCTTGCCCAATTGATAACAACGCCTTCCGGACGGCGGCGGATACTGAATGACATTCACTGCCAGCGGAATGACGGTGACAGGCCATGCCGTACATTGCCCAAACATCAACGACAGCGGCACCGTCAAGCCATGGTCGACGTCCATCTTGTTGACGATGGCCATGTCGAAACCGTCGAGGATCAGCGCCTCCGCAAGGTGCCATGCAAGGTCGGGACAGCCTCGCACGATGGGCACCGGCCGGGCTCCCCATCCTTCGTCGGCTGGTGCATAGCTTTCCGCGCAGCCGATGGCGAATGTCGGTATTACATCGAGGCTAAAGGCCGAGGCATGATCGTTGTAGACGAGAATCACCACGTCCGGCGTTTCCCCGGCGATCCAGTCCCGGGTCCAGTTAAAACCTTCGAACACGGGTGCCCAGTAGGCTTCCGACGTTTTTCCTTGATCCAGTGCCGCGCCGATCGCAGGCACGTGACTGCAGCCGATTCCGGCGGTAATGCGAGCCATTATTGCTCCGACTCATCAGCCGCCAAGGCATTCTGCCTTTTGGAAAGCTGTCCTTGCGTCGAGCGGCCGCCGCCGACCATCATCGCGGTATAGGCCGGCACCGTCATTCCTGTCATGGTCGAGACGATTTGGACGAAGGATTTCGAATCGGTGGCCCCGATCTTCGCGAGGAAATATATATTTCCTCCCTCAGCAATCATTCCGTTGTAATCGCGTCTCAACACGGCGGCTTTCTGCGCTTCGGTCAGCGGCCATTCATCAAGATACGCTGGTTCATTTGCCTTGAAGCGATCTCGATTCGCCGGGTCCATCAACGACATACAAAATTGATTCAGGTGGTATCCCCGACGACACTGCACCCCGTCGAAGACGGTGGTGCCCGGTATATCGTGGTACTCAGGAGCAAACGTCACGGCTGTGAACTCCGCGGCTTGACTTGCACGTTTCGCGAACCTCGCACATGGAAAGCACAGATGGATAGCTCGCTATCAGGGCGAAGTCCGCTTCTTTCCGGCAGCAGGCGACGTGTAGTCATGCTCAACTCTCCCACTTTTTTTAACTCACCAGCCCGTTTCCACTATGAATCAGTCGCAAGGATGCGGCATAGCAAGTTTGTTAATAGTGACTATCGATAACCGCTGCGGTGTGCCATACCGAACGTGTTTCTAAAGATCCAACACCAGCAGCGACGTCTTTGCTCTGGAACAACACGGCGTGAACTGGTCATTGCGCGCGTGCTCCTGTTCCGTCATGAACATATCCCTGTGATCCGGTATGCCTTCGAGAATGCGTGTGACGCAGGTGCCGCACACGCCTTGTTCGCAAGAGACGGGAATTTCCACGCCGTGCTCTGCAAGGACCTCAACCACCGAACGGTGAGGTGGTACCGGGTAGTCGCTGCCTGTGCTGGCAATGCGGACGAGGAACGACTCGGCGGAAACCGCGGCCGTGCCGGTGACCGGTTGAAAATACTCTCGGTGTAGCGACGGACCGTCCCAGCCGCTGCTTGCCGCAGATTCAAGAGCGGCCTTGATGAAGCCAGGCGGTCCGCATACGTACAAATGGGAGCCCGGGGTTGGCGCGCCGATGGCTTTTTTTAGATCCAGCAGCCTTCCCTCACTCTCCTGGTCGAAATGTAAATGCACGGACTGACGATATCGAGAGTTTTGGAGGCGATCGATGAAGGCCGTGCGCGATCGCGATCGGTTGGCATACACGAGGCGAAACGGCGTATCGCTTTGACTGAGCCGTTCCGCCATGGACAGTATGGGCGTGATCCCGATTCCACCGGCAAGCAACACGACGTGCGTGGCGTCCGGCACCAAGGTAAAATGGTTTCGCGGAGCGCTGATTCGAAGGGTGTCCCCTTCCCGCACCGTTTCGATCATCGATACGCTACCGCCCCGGGAGTTCGGTTCGCGAAGCACGCCGATCACGTACCGCTGTTGGTCTTGCGGATCGTTGCAAAGCGAGTATTGGCGGACCTTCCCCGCGGATATCTCGACGTCAATGTGTGAGCCTGCACTGAACGGCGGGAGCGAACCGCCATTGGCGCTTGCCAGTTCAAAGCTGCAAATCCCCACCGCTTCGGCGGTCTTGCGCAGGACGACGACGTTAATCCATGCCTGCTCCACGTCAAGGAGACTGCAGCGGAGTGAAGAAATCTCGATCGTTCGAGACTCTGGAAACCAACGCCTCGCGGGTGTCGCCGGCAGCCAGCGTGTCTGTAACCACCACCATGTCGCGAAAGTCGTTCGTCTCGATTGTACGAACCACGCCCACCGGATCCCGTCCCTCACCGACCGCTCTTGCTCCTTCGTCGAGCATTCGTCGCGCCCTGACGATCGCTATATCAGATGAGGAAAGGTGCTCATGTTCCTGTGCGTGAATCGTTCCCTGGCTTTGGGTGATGATGACGTCGTGTACGGAGAAGCACGGCCCCATTCCAAGGTAGTAGCCGGTGTTCATCGAGGTCCTGTCCTGACCATAGTGGTCCGCGCTGCTGCGCCTCATGCGATCCGTACCGGCGATTTTCTCGGACTGGTACTGCTCTTCGAGTGCGGCCTTGTTCAGCTTTCCGCTCCGGTGATAGATGAATTCCCAGCGCCAGTGATGCTCATTGTCAATGGGCACGTCCCACAGCATCGTGAGTCCACCATGACCGAGATCCCCCTCGAACCCACCGACCGCGCACGCATTCGGCATGACGAAATTGGTTACGCGCATCGATGCAGTGCCATTTTCCAGGGCACGACTCGTATACAGGCGCACGCCGAACCGAGTCTCCTCTATACTCACTTGCGGCCTTGAGGCCACAGAAAAAGTACCCCACCGCGCCTTCATTTCGGCGGTCCCGAGTTCAATTTGATGAAGGTAGGACGTATGGATCGGATCGATATTGCCCTCGCTGGCCTGAAGCCAGTTGCAGTCACCGAACCATCGACACGTATAAAGGTGGGCGTCGGTGCCCTGCAACGCAGGGTACTTGGGAAACAGGGGAACCTCACCGGGCCCCAAATAGATCCAAACGGCCCCGCCTGCCTCGTGCACGGGATAGGCTTTCGCTCGTATCCTATCCTTCAGCGTAGCCGAGGCTTCACCCGGCTGGTCGAGCACTTTGCCGTCGACGGCGAACAGCCACCCGTGATACGGGCATCTAATTCCCCCACCCTCGATGCGTCCGAGTGCCAAGTCCGTGCACCGATGGACACATTTGCGATCGAGTGCACCCAGAATGCCCTTGTCATCCCGAAAGAGCACGATATCCTGGCCCATGATACGGATCGCGTCGGGAGCGCCGCCCTGACGAACGGCGGCCTGCAATGCGATCGGCTGCCAATATCGGCGCAGGAGTTCACCCGCCGGCGAGCCGGCGTTCGTGTCGGTCAAATACTGATAGCGAGCGCGCGCCGACGCCGATCTGGCCTCGCCGGTTTGCGGCGTTGCATTGGTTGCCATGGAATATCCTTAAATTTTGATGCCGCTTTCGGCGCCTGCCAACGCCTAAACAGTATTAAGCTATGGCCACAAGCACCACCCAGTTTTAGTAATAGTCGTTATTGCCGGAGTTTGTCCGTCCCGCCCCGGACACTTTGCCAATGCCAGTAAGGCGCGGAGGATCTTCATGGAGTTGAGCAGGCTAGACCTGAATCTTCTGGTCATTCTCGACGCGCTCCTGCATGAGGGCTCCATCACGCGAGTAGCCGAACGACTCGAATTGAGCCAGCCGACGGTAAGCGCGGCACTCGGTAGATTGCGCTCCGTTCTCAACGATGAGCTTTTCGTCCGTACGCACGGCAGCATGCAACCGACCGAACGCGCCATGCAGTTGCAAGAGCCAGTTCAGCGAATATTACGTATCGTCCGTCACGAGATCATGACTTCGAGCCGATTCGATCCAGCGCAGTTGACAGGGTCTGTGACAGTTAGCGCTTCGGATGTCGGCGAGTTGGAGTTCATGCCGGGCCTGATCGCACGGGTACAGCTGCAGGCTCCGCGGGCCTCTGTCATTTGCGTGGCCCGCGATCCGCATGCACTTGCCGCCGCCATGGACGAGGGTGAAATCGATCTGGCAATCGGGTACTTCCCGGACCTCCAAACGGCGGTATTCAAGCAACAGGTGCTGTTCAGCCATGACTCGGTCTGCGTCGTTAGGCGCGATCATCCGGTTTACGCAAAAGGCATCTCATTGGAGCAGTATCGAGAAGCGCGTCATTTGGTGGTGTCGCAAGACACTCGCTCCCAGGACGTCATTGATCAAGCATTGGCCGAACAGGGCATTGTGCGGCGCGTCGCGCTGACCATTTCGCATTTCGTTAACGTGCCACAACTGATCGCCAAGACCGATCTCGTCGCGACAATCGGCCGCCCCATTCCGCGGAACGCCGAACACTTTTTTCCAATTGCTATTTTGCCGGCCCCATTCCCCATCGCGCCGATGCAAATCAAGCAGGTCTGGCACAGGCGATTCGACAAAAGCGCAAAGCTGATTTGGCTCCGTAACTTGGTCGCGGAAATGAGTCAGAACAAACCCAACATGTAGCTGATTCGATCAATGGTTGGCGTCGGCCGCAGATAATCACTATTACCGCCGCCGATAGTCACTATTACCAAAGTTGCTAGCCACGCCCGCTTTCTTAATACATAGTCGCGTCCGCTGAGCTACGACTGACAGGGATTCGGTGGTGGTGCTTGCCTCATCCTGGCCCCTGCGCGGCATGTCAGCCTTTCGAGTACTTGATACATCGACGATGCCGACCATCCTCATCTTCGCACACCAATGCCGAGATCTATACAGCAGCGGATCGCGGAGTGGCCTCGCTTGCGCATGATCGCTCGAGCGCGGATGGATTCGAGGTTCTTGCCGAGTGGCCCTTACCCCAACTTTGTCCACGATTGGGACTGGAGAGGCACCGACCGCGCCCGAGACCTATTGCGACAAATCTACCCCACCGTTTACCGACGTATTGCGTGGCCTACCACCGAACTCACCGATGATGACGCCATCAAGTTCGCCACGGCATTTCAGAATTTCATTCGTCGTATCGAACAGGGCGCTAGGGCTTAGCTTGGCCACAGAAATTCCGCTTACCGCGTACTTGCAACAAGCTCTACGCGGGGAACACGACCCACGCAGCCCTTCCGTGGCAAAGAATTCCCAAAACGAAACTTTTGGTCACTCTTTGGTCACTCCCGCAAAGAGCGCTACACTGCTCGACACGTAAGTTATTGATTAGATGGTGGGCCGTGTAGCCACCAAATTGCCGGCCTATCTATATGATTGTAAAATGATTTTCTGACAGCCAAATTAGAAATGCCCCCACGAATATCCCCCAAAAAGGGTGGCTGTAGCTGGACCTCCCTGGATCAATGCTAAGTCGGCTAGACGCATCGACCCTCTTTCTCGCATCCTCAAAAATATCACGATCAACCTTCGGGGCGCAGGGGCCACGCGTACACACATGTGAGAATCAGGACTTTCTGCCAAATCAATTCAGGCTGAGCGATCAACGTACGATATCGCCTTTTTCAGGCCGCGGAATCCGTCGTCCTCAACTCGCCATTCGCAAGCCGATGACATTGTATTCGGCGACGATAGCGCCGCAAAATTGGATGTGTTGACATTTGTACATACATTTGCTAGTCTGTCTCTATGACTGTGGCAGTTGCCGGGTTCGATTGGAATGACGGGAACCGCGATAAGTGCGTCAAGCATGGCGTCACGGTCGAAGAGATTGAAAGCGCATTCCGCGGAGGAACGCTGCGGTTGTTTCCGGATCCTGCTCACTCGGCGACCGAGACGCGATACCTAGGCATAGGGCTCGGTGCCTCTGGCCGGTACGTGCTTGTGGCTTTCACCTACCGAGAAATTGAGAAGCAGCGATTCATCCGGCCTATCAGTGCCCGTTTTATGCATGCGAAGGAAATCAAACACTATGAAGCGCAAAGTCAGGACCCTAGCGAAACTGCCTCGACTCAAGACTGATCGGGAGGCTGAGCAGTTTGTCTCCGACAGCGACCTCACGCGATATAATCTTGCCGCCTTGAAGGCGACACAGTTTGAATTTTCCGCAAAAGAAGCTCGGATCAACATGCGCCTGCCGGGCGAACTGCTGAACGCCGTCAAGCGAGCGGCACAGCAGCGTGGCGTGCCGTACCAGCGGTTCATCCGGCAGACGCTCGAGCGCGCGATCAAGGAGTGATTACTCCTCCTTGACATGATTGCGGGTTGGCTAAAGTGGCCGGCGACAATCAGCAGCAGCGGCGTCCAGATGCCGTCTGTTCCTTATCCATATTATTTGACGCGCACCTGCCAATTTGATCTCCGCGCGATCGGACTTTCCCCGATACCGGACGCTGGTTAGCGGTCCCCGCAAGATGCCAGCGTCCTTTGGGGGCATCATCGCTGCGACGTCGCAAAGTGCCCCCAAATATGCCCCCACCCAGAGCTGGCTGCCATTGGATGGCAATGGACACCCATGGATGTGCGAAAGAAAATTCCGGTCGAGATTCCAGGCAATTTCTCGCGATCTCCTCACCGAAGTGGACGTTGCTGGACGTCTTAGAACGTCCTTGGATGGTGGGCCGTGTAGGGATCGAACCTACGACCAATTGATTAAGAGCGCGAGTTCGCACTACGAGCCAGTACGTTGGAATACGTTTATTCTATAGTAATCAATAGTTTATAATAAACGCGCTGAGACTTGGTTCGCCCAAATTGCCCCAAGTACTATTCGCCGTGGTCACTCTTTGGTAACTCCCGAAACGGTTCGATTCCATCATATGCCGAAAGCAAAACTTCGACAGGACAACATCAGATCGCTTGAATATGTTGGCGCCGCCCAAGGAAAGTCGCAATGCATTTATTGGGACCTGGCTCTACCCGGATTCGGTCTTCGCAAGTTCCCAAATGGCCGCGGCAGCTATGTCTGCAGTTACCGCATTCAAAAGCGTAAGCGGCTTGTCGATTTGGGGCGCTCCGACGCCATCACATTAGAGCAAGCGCGGCGCAAAGCCAGGCTCTATTTCGGGACCGCTGCGGACGGCAAAGACCCCAAATCCAATATCGATGAGATGCGAGCGTCCGCGACCGTCAAAATGCTGACCAAACTCTACATCGAACGGCACGCGAAACCCAAGAAAAGACCCTGGAAGACGGACGAAGCGGCCCTCAATCGGCTCTTGCTACCCCGATTCGGCTCGCATTTGGCCGCGTCCATCACGAGAGCTGACATCGCTGGTATCCACGCGGAATACGGTGAGTCGCACCCCTACGGCGCCAATCGCTTTATTTGCGTTGTTCGCAAGATGTACAACGTCGGTCGTCAGTTGGGCATGATTCCCGAAGACATGCGAAACCCCGGGACCGAAATCGAGCGATTTCCGGAACACAAGCGGCGCCGGTACGTGACGCCGGCAGAGATGCCCCACCTGGCAGCTGCAATCAATGACGACCCCAATGAGTTCGCCGGCCATGCGTTGTGGTTACTTCTGCTAACCGGCATTCGGCGTAATGAAATTCTTGCTGCCACATGGGCGAACGTGGACTGGGACAATAAGACGCTCTTTATCGGCAAGACCAAGAATGGGGAGCCTGTCCTAACACCGTTGAGCCGCGCCGCCATCGCACGGCTCAAGATGATCCCGAAGCTGAAGGACAATCCCTTCATCATTTGCGGAGCGATCCCAGGAAAGCCCCTCGCTTACCTCGATGCAATGTGGCGGCGGATACGAGCAGAAACCGGGTTCCACGACTTGAGAATTTATGATTTGCGCAGAACCGTGGGATCGTGGTTAGTCCGGGACGGAGCTTCCTTACATCTGGTCGGCGCCGTGCTGAACCATAAAGATCAAAAGACCACAGCTGGCTACGCTTATTTTCAAACCGAGGATAGACAAAAAGTTTTGGATCGCCATGGACGGAATATCGTGCAAATCGCTAAAGGCATTTTGCGACGTCGAGCCAACCACAAGGCCGTGGTCGACGCGCCGTCGGAAGAGCAACCGCGGAAACTGCCGCGCATTCACCGAATCTCGCGTAACGACCTTTACGATCTTATCTGGGCCGAACCGATGAGCAAGCTCGCCGAACGGTTTGGTATATCTGACGTAGGACTCGCCAAGGTATGCCGACGATCGGACATTCCTGCACCGACGCGCGGCTATTGGGCGAAGATTGCAGCCGGCGGTGCGTTTCATCGCCCCGAACTTCCAGTGCAAGTGAATCGGCAATTTAACACTATTAGGTTTCGGATTAATCGAAGTCAATTGCGACACCCTCGCAATATAGCGCAAGCAACGCATTTGAATATTTGACTCTGGTTGCCTTGAGCATGTGGTATCAACCCCTTGGCGGCACAGAAAGCGCGTCGGCGGATGCGTCGCCGAGCGACGAGCCGCCATCGCAATTCAGGATGGCGCCGGTGATATAGCCCCCAGCCTCCGTCGACAGAAACAGCGCAAGCCCGGCGATGTCACGCTTGGTGCCATAGCGGCGCAGCGCGAGCCGATCTTTCCAGGCGGCTTCCAGGGTGGGGTCGGCGGCGAGACGCGCGACACCTTCCGTTCCGGCGATCGGGCCCGGTGAGATGGCGTTGACCCGCACTCCGGCCGGCCCCCATTCCATCGCAAGGCATTTGGTGAGCATGTTGACGCCGGCCTTGGCGGCGCAGGCATGTGCCTGGAACATTTCGGGATGCGCACCCTGCGGCGCGCTAATCGATATGAGCGAGGCCCCGGGTTTGCGCAAATGAGCAAAGCTTGCGCGCAGCACATTGAAAGTGCCGATGAGATCGATGTCGATCACGGCTTTAAAGGCATTCGCCGACATGCCGAGCGCGGGAACACGAAAGTTTCCGGCCGCTCCCGAAATGACGATGTCGATCTCGCCAAACTTATCTTTGGCTTGTGAAAATGCCGCTTCGACGGCATCGAAGTCACGCACGTCCGCCGCGATGCCAAGGGCCTGGCCGCCTAGACCGGTTATCGACCGAGCCGCCGCATCGATCTTCTCCGCCGAACGGCTGATCAGCGTGACGCGCGACCCCGCCTCCGCCAGCCGCTGGGCGATCTCGAGATTGATGCCGCTTGACCCGCCCGCGACGAAGGCGTTGCGCCCCGCTAACTGTAATTCGTATGCCATGATTGAGTCCTTGACTGGATGTTGAAGACCGTCACTGCGCCGGCCAGAGAAACACGGGGACTAGGTTGCGGTCCGCAGATGATCTCGATAGCGCTCGCGCAGAGCTTTCTTGTCGATCTTGCCGGTCGCGGTCAGCGGCACGGACGCGATCACTACGGCATCTGGAAGCCACCACGGGGTGACATGCGGTTCGATGAAGGCGCGCACCTGTTCGGCGGTGACTTCGATCCCATCATGGGGCTCGATGACCATGATCGGACGCTCCTCCCATCGTGGATGGTAGACGCCGATAACGGCCGCAACGCGCACGCCAGGGCAGCCGATCGCGACATTTTCGAGATCGATCGAACTGACCCATTCGCCGCCCGATTTGATTATGTCCTTCTTGCGATCGGTGATCCGCATGAAACCGAATTCGTCCATCGTCGCGATATCGCCGGTGTCGAACCAACCATCGGCGTCGACGGCAGGAATGTTTGGATAATAGCGATCGACAACCCAGGGGCCCCGCACCAGCAGCGACCCGGCGCTCTTGCCGTCCCAAGGCAGTTCTTGCCATTCTTCATCGACGATCTTGACTTCGACCCCATAGATCAGTCGTCCCTGATGCGTCATGACATGGTCCTCAGCAACCTCGCCCCGTGCGGCCATGAGCTTGGGGGTGGGTGTGGCGACTACAATCAATGGGCTGGTTTCGGTCATGCCCAATGCCTGCACCACGGTAACTCCCCGCTGCTTGAATGTTTCCGCCATCGCGCGGGGCATTGCCGACCCCCCGATTACGATGCGCTGCAAGGTGCCCGCGTCGGTGCCGATGGCGTCGAGATGCGCGAGATACATGCTCCAGATCGTCGGCACGCCGCAGGACATGGTCACACCTTCAGATGCGATCAGTTCGTGCAGGCTGGCGCCGTCGAATTTGTCACAGGGCAAGACGAATTTGGCGCCATTGACGGCGGCGGCGAATGGCAGGCCCCAAGCGGTCGCATGATAGAGCGAGGAGCAGGGCATGATGACGTCGAATGCCGAAATATCGAGAGAGCCACGCAGCCCCGCGGCAAGCGCGTGCAAGGCAATGGAGCGATGGCTGTACAGGACGCCCTTGGGATCGCCGGTAGTACCAGACGTGAAGCAGAGGATCGCGCCAGTCGTTTCATCGAAGCTCGGCCAGGCGTAGCCACCCTGTTCGGCAGCGATAAGCTCTTCACAGCTCACGGCATCCACAGCACCTGGCATCAGGCGCTCCGCGTCGCTCAACATCACGAAGTGCTCTATCGACGCCAGCCGGTGCGCAATTCTTCCGACGAGGGCCACAAAGGAACGGTCAAAAAAGAGCACACGCCCGCCGGCATGGTTGATCGTATACACGATTTGCTCATCCGAAAGGCGGGGATTGGCAGTGTGCAGAACGGCCCCCATTCCGGGCGCGGCATACATCAGCTCCATGTGCCGGTGGGTATTCCAGGCGAGGGTAGTGACCCGATCGCCCGGCACGATACCCAGCCTCTCCAGCGCCTGGGCCAGCCGGCCTGTGCGATCCGCGCACCGCGACCAATCGTAGCGCCAAAGCGGCTCGTCAACGAGGCGGGAGACGATCTCCCGATCTCCGTGCGCCACCGCTGCATGACGCAGGATACCGCTAATCAGCAACGGCGCCGCCTGCATCAGGCCCGCAAGCATAATCCCTTCATTTTTTATACATCCGGTTTTATTGAGACGGCAGAGCATAGTGACGACGACCAAGATGCGTCGTGAATGTTTATTGGGCAGTCCCTCATGCAAAATAGTGAGGTTATCCAACATTCCCCGAAACCGATGATGTCCTTATGGCTGCCGATGTCGTCGCTCAGCGGCAGAACTGCTCTTCGGGCACATCGAACAACAGCGTGGCGCCGTTCGTCACCGGCCCGAGCAATGCGGCCGCCTGTGGCAGGATATCCTGGGCAAAGAACGCCTCCGTCGCGATCTTGGCCTTGAGGAAAGCAAGATCGCCATCGCCTGCTTCGCGGAGCCTCAGAGCGTGCAACATGACTATCGCTATCACCCGTCATGACCAGTCGAACCCGCGCCCCGCATCAGCCATCGCGCGCAGGCCAACCGTGGGGGTGAAGCGCGCGCCGTAAAGCGAGGCCAGGCGATCGCACTCGGCGACGAACTTAGGCACACCCACGGTCTCGATCAGCGACAACGTCCCTCCGGTCCAGGTTGGGAAACCCCAGCCGAGCACCGCGCCAATATCGGCATCCGCAGGATGGGTTAGCACCTTTTCTTCCAGGCAGCGCGCGGATTCCAACGCCTGCCTGTAGAGCAGGCGCTTACGGACCTCATCCGCCGCGGGCTGATCCGCTTTAGGCGGGAAATACTTCGCCAAATCACGCCACAACCGCTTCTTACCGCCTTCGGGATAATCGTAGAATCCCGCCCCGCCCTTGCGCCCGGTGCGACCGTGCTGTTCCGCCATCGTTTCAAGGACTTCCATCGAGGCCGGCCGCCGAAACGCCGGGTCTTCGCTCTCGGTCTGGCGGACGATCTTGATGGGCAGTTGCAAGGTGATTTCATCGGTCACCGCGAGAGGGCCAACGGGCATACCACCCAGTTGCGCGGCATTTTCGATCAGCGCGGGGCTGATCCCCTCACGCAACATCTCGGCGCCTTCATGCACGAAGCTGAGGAACACGCGGCTGGTGTAGAAGCCGCGGCTGTCGTTGACGACGATCGGCGTCTTGCGGATCTGGGCGATGAAATCGAGCGCGCGGGCCAGCGCCGCCGTGCCAGTCTTCTTGCCGAGGATCACTTCGACAAGCGCCATCCTGTCGACCGGCGAGAAGAAGTGCAGGCCGATGAAATCCTCCTGCCGGGGGAAGGCTTCGGCCAGCTGGGTAATCGGCAGACTCGAGGTGTTCGATGCGAACAGCGCGGTGTCGCCGACCACGGCGGCCGCCTTGCGCGTTACTTCGCCCTTGATGGAGGTGTCCTCGAACACATTTTCGATCACCAGGTCGACGCCCGCCAGATCGGCATAATCGTCGGTCGGAGTGATCCGCGCCAGCACGGCGTCGGCCTGCTCCTGCGTTAGGTGGCCCCGGTCCACCGACTTGGCCAGCAGCTTCACCGAATAGCGCCTGCCTTTTTTGGCCGCTTCCCGCGACACGTCGAGCAGCACGACGTCGATGCCAGCCCGCGCGGCGACGAAGGCAATGGCCGCCCCCATCATGCCCGCGCCCAGCACGCCGATCCTGCGGACCGTCGTCTTTTCGACGCCGGCCGGACGACGCGCGCCCTTTTCAGCGAGACTCTTGTTGATGAACATGGTGCGGATGATGTTGCGCGCGACGGGGGCGGTCAGCAGGCGCGCGAAGTGCCGGCCTTCCACCAGCAATCCCTTGTCCATCGGCACCTGTACCCCTTCGAAGATGCAGGTCAGGATGGCGATCGGCGCCGGATAGTTATCGCCATATCGGGCGCGCAGCTTCGCCGTCGCGGCGCTGAAGAAGGCAGCGTTGCGATAGGTCAGCAGCCCTTCAGATTCGGGCAGATTGAAGCCCTTCACGTCCCAAGCGCGTTGTGGGTTGGGGGCGGTCGCGAGCCAAGCGCGAGCGGTCTCCAGGACTTGTTCGACCGGGACGACCGCGTCCACCAGGCCCATCTTGAGGGCAGCGGCTGGCGCATAGCTTTTGCCCTCGAGCATCATGTCGGTCGCCGCCGGGACACCGATCAGGCGCGGCAGGCGCTGCGTACCGCCGGCGCCAGGCAGTAGCCCGAGATCGACTTCGGGCAGGCCGACCACGGCCTTGGGATTGTCAGCGATGATGCGATAGGTGCAGGCTAGCGCCAGTTCATAGCCGCCGCCGAGCGCAAACCCTGTTATCGCCGCCACGACCGGCTTGCCGCAAGTTTCGATCTTGCGGAGCAGCCGGCTCGCCCCCTGGCTGAACGCGAAGGCGTCGAGCACCGCCATGGACTCGATATTCTCGAGGATGAATTTGAGGTCGGCGCCGGCCATGAAACCGGACTTGGCCGATTCGATGATGATGCCGGTGACTGACTCGTCGGCTGCCAGCACGTCGATGATCTGGTTCATTTCGTCGACCCATTTGGGCGACATCGTGTTTACCAGCGCATTGGGATCGTCCAAGGTGAGGGTGGCGATGCCGTCGGCGATAGCGCACCGGATAAGGTCGGTCATGATCAGACTCGTTCGATGATGGTTGCGGTGCCCAGTCCATTGGCTGCGCACAAGGTGACGAGCGCGATGTTGAGATTGCGCCGTTCCAGTTCGTCGAGGACCGTGCCGATGAGCATCGCGCCTGTAGCGCCCAGTGGATGGCCAAGCGCGATCGACCCGCCCGCGACATTGGTGCGGTCATGGTCGATGCCCAGTTCGTTCATGTAACGCAGCACGACGCTGGCGAACGCCTCGTTGATTTCGAACAGGTCGATGTCATTGACGTCCATGCCTGCCCGCTTGAGCGCCTTGCGCGTCACTTCGGCCGGCGCAGTCAGCATGATGGTAGGCTCCGAACCGATGTTGGCAAAGGTTCTGATTCTCGCGCGTGGCTTCATCCCGATCGCGCTTCCGAAAGCTTCGCTGCCGACCAGCACCGCCGCGGCGCCGTCGACGATGCCCGCCGAATTGCCGCCGGTGTGGACGTGATTGATCGCCTCGACTTGCGGGTAGCGCTGGATCGCGATCGCATCGAACCCCGCCGCGCCCATGCCGACAAAAGCGGGCTTGAGACCGGCGAGCATCTCCATCGTCGTGCCGGGGCGCGGATACTCGTCTTGATCGAGCACGATCTGTCCGATGAGATCGGTGACCGGAACCACGGCGCGGTCGAATGCGCCCGCCGCCCGCGAAGCGGCGACGCGGCGCTGGCTTTCAAGCGCATAGGCGTCCAGACTCTCGCGGCTGAAGTCGTCCAGTGTCGCGATCAGATCGGCTCCGATGCCCTGCGGCGCGAAATGGCCGTGATAGGCCTGCCAAGGATCGGCAACCCAGGCAGCCGCGTCGATCATCGCGATCGGGATACGCGACATGCTCTCGACCCCACCGCCGATCGCCCCGTCGGCCGCGCCCGCGGCGACCTGCGCCGCGGCATTGTTGACCGCGTCCAGTCCCGAGGCGCAGAAGCGGTTGACTTGAACGCCGGCCACGCTCTCGTCATAACGGGCGGCGCGCACGGCGGCGCGCGCGATCACGCCGCCCTGCTCGCCCAAGGGCTGAGCACAACCTAGAATGACATCGTCGATCAGCGACGTGTCGAGCGAATTGCGCTCGGCAATAGCCCGCAGCGGCGTCGCGGCGAGTTCGACAGCGGTAATCTCGTGCAGGGAACCGTCCGGCCGCCCCCGCCCCCGCGGCGTGCGGGCATGATCATAAATATATGCGTGCATCGTCATCTCGCTTTTCTATCTAGACAGTGACGACGTCGGCGGCCGCGGGATGTCCGCTGGCTCATTTTCGCTGCTAACGCTCAGTGTGCGGGTATCTCGACCGGGTAGATGCGGAACGGCAAATTGGGACTTTGACCCTTTTTTGCAGGATCAAACAGGTAAGACAATTGACCTTCGCTGACCCACGCTGTGTGACCCACGATCGCCACTCCAGTAGGCACTGAAAAGCCGCCCTTGAGTATGTCGATAGATACCGCCTCGCCGTTCACGGTCATCCGATCCAATCGTCCGCCGCCTTCAATAAGGAGAAAGGTGTTGCCGCTGATTACCCGAATTGCATCAGTCAAAACGAGCGGACGCGGAACCTTGAGCTTTGTGAACTTGCCGGCCTTGGCGCTTCGAACCTCCACGCGATACAGATCGCCAGGCGTATAAGTGTCGACGTATAGATTGCCATCAGCGCTAAATGCGATGCCGTCCAATCCGGATCCCCCCGCGGGTGGCTGTACCGAAGGATCCGATGCCCATACCTCCAACTGCTTCCCCTTCGGCGACAACCGGAGAATTTCCGGTGCCGCGGAATTCGTCACATAAGCCGAGCCATCAGGACCGATGGCGATATCGTTACAGAGGGTCTTATCTCCCGGCAATGCGGCACTGATTTTGCCAACACCAGACTTAAGATCAAATCCCTTCAATGCGCTGCCGGGCACAGCGCTCGGACCCGCAACGCCGATGCCAGATAAGTCGTTGGAGCACACCCAGAGCGTTTGCGCACGCTCGTCTGCCAAAACGCCGGTGATCGAGCGGGTGCCATAAGTCCCGGCTTGAATCCATGTCGTTGCGGTATGGGTGCGAGGATCAATTCGGTAGACTCCTCCCGTCACAACGCTACCGACAAATAGCGTGCCGTCACGAAGTGCTGTGATACTCTCTGGAAACGCGCGATCGCCCGGTAGAGAGATTGGGGACTCGGCCGCCGCGGACACCAGGCTGAACCCAAAGCACATGAACCCGAGCCAGCAGGTGGCACCCTTGCGAGTTTCGGACGATTCTCTCGAAAGCTGCACCCTATCCATCTCAATCCCCTTGACGATTTAATCGATGATTAGTGAGGTGTCGCTGTGATGGACTTACCGGGAAGCTTATTGGAAAGAAGCTTCCCGTCTTCAATGATAGGAACGCCCTGAACGAGGACATACCTCATCCCCGTGCTGGTTTCGTCAGGATGACCATAAGTAGAATGATCGGTAACGGTCGTAAGATCAAAAACGACGATATCTGCATCTGCACCCGGTTGTATCCGGCCCTTTCTCGCGCCCACGGGTGTGGATGCCGCGAGCCGTTGCGCCGGCATGAGGCTCATCTTGCGAACGGCGTCACTTAAGGTGAGGCTCCGCTGCTCACGGACATACCGTGCGAGAATTCGACAGTAGGTTCCCGCCTCACGAGGATGACCGCGCACGCCGTCGCTGGCGATCATGACTAGCGGATTGCGTATGTCATTGTCTACAGTCGTTTCATCGTTCATGAAGAGTAGAACTGTCTGCGGTTTCGGATCCGCATGGAGTTGCTCGAAGCGTTCCCGAGTGAGCCGCTCGCCGGTATCGGGCAAAGCAAGGTCGTGGTACGTAATGCCGAATTTTTCCTGCCAACCCGGATTGAAGAGGGCGGCGTTGATCTGCGTCATACCCGCTATGTATGGATAGGCTTCGGTCGTCACGTCGAGCCCGCGAGCCCGAGCTCCCGCCACCATCTGAAGGCAAAGAGGGGCGAGCTTCAGGCAGCTGCTATTGATGTGAACGACGTGAAGCGACGCGCCGGTAACCGCGGCAGCAGCGATCACTTCGCCTACCGCCTCCACGCTCCCGGGGTCAATGGCACCCGCACTGCGGACATGGGTGTAGACAGGCAGATGATAGCTGGCAGCGAGCTGAAAGATCTGAATTACTTCGGCGTGGTTCGCTCCGGGCACATATTGGATCCCCATGCCTACGCCGAGCGCTCCGGCGTGAATTTGTTCGCGCAGAATGGACTCTATCTGTTGAATCTGCTCAGGAGTGGCGGGATCGTTCGTGCCCGGGCCGGCATGCGGAAGGATCTCGCCCTGCGGCACCGGGGTATGAAAAGCAGTAGCGCGAGCCGCATCGTAATTCGCGGTAGCGCCATAGTTGATGAGCGCCCCGCCGGAGCGCTCGGACAGATAGGTCGAGATGTCGCGCGCACCAATCTCCATCTCCAATGCAGACGTGACGCCGTCGAACGCCTTGAGGCGGTAGTCTTCAGGCTCCTGGCCATGCTGGTGAAGATCGATAAAGCCTGGACTCACGATGAGGCCCCCGGCATCAAGGATCCGCTTGCCGTGAAGCTTTTCCGTAGACACCGCGGCAATGGTATTCCCCGTGATTCCGACATCACGAATGGCGTCGAGACCAGTTTCCGGATCGATGACGCGGCCGCCATGAATGACGAGATCATAGGTGACGACTGGTACTTGGCCGTGTGCCGGCAGGCAGGCGCTAAACAACGCCATCATAGCGATGACAGACGAAGGCAGACCATTTGATTTCATACGCAACTCCTGCTGTGCTCGAAGACCATCGACGTAGAGGAAAACACGCACCTGAGAGAAAGAACGCATAGGCGAGCCGTCCATCTCACATTCCCAATTTTGCGCAACCGTGTACCGTTCAATGGTGCCGTTTCGCAAATACCTGCTGCTGGATATCAATCAGGTAGGCATGGATGGCTTCCACATCATCAACACTGAGGAGATCGTCGAACTTCTCCATCCCCACCGCAGAGAATGCACCGCCTAGAACAATGTCGTTGAAGGTAGCGTGCAGTCCCGCCGTCAAATTGCTCAAGTCTGGAGTAACGCTCGGACCAAACTTGTGACAGCGCGCGCACTGCTCGATGAATTTGACTTCGCCATGCGCGATCTGTGCCGCCTTCTGCCGCTCAGCAGGGGGTTCTGGAAACGGCTCGGGACTTCGCAGCCGCGGCAATGGTACCGATCCACCATCGAGTCGGAAAGCGAGAATGCGATTCTCGTTGTCGTATTTGAATGCCGCGCTCGACGGTGGAATGGTCCCAATGGCCATGGCGCCACCCCCATAGCCGGTCTGCACAGCGACATATTGAGTTCCGTCGACTTCATAGCTCATTGGAGCGGCCATGATGTGACTGCCCGTCTGCAGCACCTTCAGAATCGCGCCGGTATCGGCCGCATAAACAAAAAGATCGCCGCTGCCTCGTCCCTGGAAGACCAAACCGCCCGCGGTGCTCAGCACCCCGCCGTCATAACCTCGAACGCCGGATGAGGTCTCGTGCTCCCAGACCGTTTTATTCGTCACCGGATTCCACGCGCGAATCAACTCACGAACCAGAGGACGACCCTTTCGTTCACCTTGAATCGCGTTGAGTTCCGGCACGGGTCCGAATAACGGTCGCAGCGCAGCCGCATCGTAATTGTCGTCCGGAAGGAGTTCGAGCGTCGTGAACGCGCCATTGATGAACTTTATATGTTCATGATTGGCTTCCAAGTCAATCCACGCACCCGGAGCGTCGATGACGGGGATGTAAACCAAGCGAGACATAGGGTCGAACGACATCGGCGGCCAGGTATGAGCACCCACGGACGCCGGATAGAGAATCGACTGCTTGCCGACGTAGTTGGCTCGCTCGGTCAAGATCGGACGCCCGGTGCTACGGTCTACGGATGATGCCCAATTGACATAGGCGAATTTCTCGGCCGAGATGAGTTGCCCTGAAACGCGGTCGAGCACGTAGAAGAATCCATTTTTGTTCGCCTGCATGACGACACGACGCTGCCGCCCGTCGATCGTCAGATCCGCCAACACGAGCTTCTGCGTGGCATCAAAGTCCCAATGATCCCCCGGCGTGGTTTGGTAATGCCAAGCCATTCTCCCCGTATCCGGATTCACCGCCAGGATGGAGCAGGCGAATAGAAGATCATGATCCGCTCCGACTCTACCCCCATTGTTGGGAGCGGCGTTGCCGGTGCCGAAATAGAGCAGGTTCACGTCCGGATCGTAGGTCATGCCGTCCCACACCGTAGCCCCGCCCGCATCATCGGCACTGCGCGCGGGATCCCACGTCCGAGCGGCCAACGCCATCTCGGGATGCTCGAATCGCCGACCCGGCGCTGGGGGCACTGTAAAGAAGCGCCATTTGAGCGATCCGTTCTTCAAATCGAACGCCGACACGTAGCCACGCACGCCACCACGATCCATGTCGCCACCACTATTGCCAATAACGACGACATCGTGAGCGATGACTGGCGCGCCGCTGCTCGAGTAGCTCAACTTGTGATCGATAATTGTGTCGATCGACCACAATTCGTGTCCTGTCGCCGCATCGAGCGCGTGCAGCTGGCCGTCGACCGACGCAACGTACACTCGCCCCTGACCGACCGCAACGCCCTTATTGTCGGTGTCGCAGCACGGATTGCGCATGGACATCGGATTCACCTGTGGGGTAAACCGCCATTTCTCTTGTCCCGTTGCGGCATCTAACGCATATACAATTCCGATAGAGCCGGAGGTGTATATGACGCCGTCGACGACCAGAGGAGTTGCTTCCTGTCCACGCACGGTACCTAGATCGGAGGCCCAGGCAAAGCCAAGCCTACCGACCGATTTCTTATCAATGGACTTCAGCGGCGAGAAGTAGCCCTGATGCGCATCGTTCCCTCCGGCTAACCGGCTGGATGCGTCGCGGTCCGCTTTTGCTGAAGGCGCGCTGAGGCTGTTCGCATTCTGCGCGGACACTGCGCACGCGAGCGCAAACGTTGCCAGTTCAAGCACTGCGAACGATGTGGCATACCGAATGATTCGCTTGAGGACCATCACACCACGCGCTCCCAACTGATCTGCAAACTGGTCGATATGACCGACTCCCGGCGAATGAGCAATCGGTCGAGGCTTAACCAACACCAAAAGGTTCATTTCAACCCTTTAACTGAATGGTGCGCCCCGCCCCCGTAAGGCCCGCGGGCGCGCGTCCCCAATTGCACCAGCTCAATCTCGGTAACGTACATTGATGCCGATAGATCGCGGTGGACCTATGGTCTCCCGTCCATCAGGAAACTCGGGATCTATCAGAAGGACGACATGTACATTTGCGGCATTCTTGACGTACATTTCGGTACTCCATTTGCCGCGCGCGACGCCAACTCTGAAATTTACCAGCGTGTAATCGCCGGAGGCGATTCCTTCGTGCAACGTAATAAAATCGTTGTAATAGTTGCCGACGTGAATCGCATCTACGCGGGCAAACCCACCCGGTGTTCCCGCGAAAGAAAATTGATACTCCAGACCGGCCTCCAAATTCACGCGAGGAACACCCGGGAGCCGATCGCCCTTTAATCCATTGATACCCGAACCCGCCAAGGTGTTCTCCGCGAGTACTGCGTCAACGTACGAGCCGCTTACGTTCAAGCGCCACGCTCTTGATAGCGCAAACACCAGATCCTCTTCGACACCTCTACTTGTCGCCCTTCCAGCGTTCGCGCCGACTTGAAAGCCGCAAGTTGGCAATACGATGTCCGTTTGGACGTTTTGCCAATTGATGTAGAAGATGGCGCTATCAACGGTCATTCGATCGCCAAATAGCCGCGCCTTCTCGCCAACCTCATAGCTCCATAGAGAGTCGGACTTTTTTGCTACCGGCTCCTCGCTGAAGCCAAGTTTGACTAGGTCAGCATCGCACAACGCCGCAGTGGGAACATTCGGAGTACCTAAGCGAAACCCCTTCGCTACTTGACCGTATATGTTCAAGTCTTCGCTGACCTCGTACTTCACATTGAATTTTGGCGTGAACGCATTTTCAGAAACATCGCGGTAAGTTTCCCTGGTCGGGCCGCCGATGATGGAGTCCAAGTTGTAGTCGAGAAGGCTCGATTTATATGTCGTATAACGCGCCCCGACGGTCGCAGTCCATTTATCCGTGAGCTTGTAAGAGCTCTCGCCGAAGCCGGCGATCTGACGCGTCTTTTTGGTAGCCAAGTGGTCCAACCACAGTAGCGGAGCCTGAGTAGGTCCAATTACAGGGCCTCCCAGCAAAATATTCTGGAAGTTCCGTTCACCGGATATGGTGGTTCCGCTCCAGTAAGAATTCTGATCCAACAGCCCGTCTTCCTGCGAGAAATAGATCCCGCCAATCCATTGGAGAGGACTACTTCCTAACGACGACGCACGGATCTCCTGTGAGAAGAAATGCCCTGTTGTCTCATCATCGAGGTTGGCGGGAATGCCATAAAAGCCTTCCAGGTCTCGAATTTGATCAGTGATCCTATGAATGTAGGACGTCGCGGAGACGAGTTCGAGGTCGTGCGCGTCGTACTTGACATTTAGCGACCCGATTGTGTCTTTGTCTTGAAGTAGTTCATTGGCATAACGATCCTGCGTATATAGACCAACGCCATTCGGGTAATCGTCCGGTAGACCATCCATTCTTGTCGCTTGGCTAGCGATCGATGCTGTTACGGATAACTGTTCTGTCGCTTTGTACAGAGCGGTAATTCGTCCGCCATCGGTCGTCTCATCGTTGACATTTCTCCGGCTGTAATTCGGAATCTGGAATTGAGGTATGGCCGATACGACGTTGTCGATGTACCCTGGATCCATCATGTGGTAACCGACGAATCGGAGGGCGAATATATCTTGAACGACAGGCGCGTTCAGTATCGCTTCGAAGTTGTCACCCCAACGATCTGAGCGCCCCATATAATTGGTACCGGCGTTCGCTTCGATGGAATACGAATTTAGGTCCGGTTGATTTGGTATAACACGGACCGTGCCGCCCATAGAGCCCGCCCCGTATAATGTTCCCTGCGGCCCCTTTAATACTTCAACGCGGTCGATGTCGACCAATTTTAGGTCGATGCTGCTTTGCTGTGTCGTCGGCAGAATCGAGAGAAGCGTGTCACCGAAATAAGTCGATACAGTAGGAATTTCCGCGGGATCGGTGGATGAGGATATGCCACGTATCACGGTTTTGTTGCGGCCTGGCCCTCTATCCTCAAGTGCCACGCCAGGCACGCTAGGTAGGTAGTCGCCAAAGTCAACGATACCACGCTGTTCGATGTCTGCGGCGCCGAGTGTGGATACCGCCATCGGGATATCTTGCAAGTTCTCGCTTCGCTTTGTAGCGGTCACGACAACTTCTTGTAGAGTAGCGGACGGTGGCTCGTCGGCAAGGGATGTGCTTGCTGATAACGCACCAATGAGAATAATGCAAAGACATAACGCAATGCGCATTTAAATTTGCTCCCTCTAGACTTTATTGGACTTGGGTTGTCTTGGTAGAGACGTCGCCAATCTTCCTGTTCGCGGAAGAAAGCTTTGCGTTTCATCTTTCGCCGAGGCGTCAAGCGCCGTCTGGTTTGGGGCATTCGGCAGGAGCTTTACCGTGCCGCCCATTGAGCCGGATCCGTAATGGGTTCCGTGCGGGCCGCGCAGCGCCTCAATGCGAGGGAGGTCATACAGATTCGGATCGGTGACGGCCATTCCATTTTGGGCAACCGCGGGCGCAGTCAACGGAGTTTCGTCTAAATAAAATCCGACGGTCGGTGGGTTGCCAACCGCCGGCAGGTCAATGCCCCGCATCTCGATTTCGGTCAGAACGGGTCCGCTCGTGCGCATCGACACACGCGGAACGGATTGAAGAGTCCCCGGAAAGTCAGGCAGCCCGCGCTCCTGGATCTCCTCCCCGGTGATGGCAGTGATGCTCATCGGTGTCTCCGTTTCGGTGGAGGCACGCTTGGTTGCTGTGACTACGGCCTCCTCCAGCGTATTGGATTCCCGAACCGCCTTAGCGAACGCCACCCCCGAGCCAATAGACGCGGCCATTGGAACTGCTGCTTGACCGAAACTCCGATCGCTGTTGCGAAATAGACCCGTCATTGTTCACCCCACTGTCTTTGTGGCCTGAGTCTATCATTGGAGGTTTATATCCTGTCAAGAGAATTATGTCTCTTGCTATAGACGCGCCTAATGCGGCACTATGCAGTCTCCGCACACCTCTTCTAGGGCGGCTAGGGAGAAATCATCCAATACGCGTTGCAAATGGCAGGTAGGCATGGACTTCGATAGGAGCGAGTACGATCGGATCGAGAGAAATTTTCTCCGTCCCGGACAGCGTGTGGCAAAATGACGTATGATTTCATTGTCGTTGGGGCAGGAATTGCCGGCACTTCGATCGCATACGAACTCGCCCGCTCAGGTCGCGTCTGTCTCATCGAGGCTGAAAGCCGGCCGGGACTTCATGCCACTGGCCGCTCTGCGGCCCTTTTCGCGCCAAGTTATGGCGGCTGGCAGATTAGGGCGGTCACTCGAGCAAGCCGTTCCTTTTTCGGCTGCCCGCCGCTCGGCTTTTGCGAGCATCCGCTCCTCAAGATCCGAGGATGTCTCTATATCGCACGCGCGGATCAATGCGTGCGGTTGGGGGAAATGGTCGAGGACATTCGCGCCTCGGGCGGAAATGTTGCATTGATCGATAAACAGCAAGCGTTAGCGCATGTACCGCTCCTTCGCGAGGGATATCTGGCGCAGGCGGCGTTGGATCCCGACGCGATGGATATTGATGTCGATGCGCTCCAACAGGGGTTTTTGCGGGGGGCGCGCGCCTCGGGCGCTACGCTCATAGCCAACAACCGGGTAACCGATGCGCGGCGGCTAAATGGTCTTTGGTCCATTAGGCTGGGCGATGACTCTGTAAGCGCGCCGGTTCTGGTTAATGCAGCTGGTGCGTGGGCAGATGAGGTCGCCGCAATTTGCGGTGCCCGACCCATCGGCCTGCAGCCATTACGCCGGACTGCGCTGTTGGTAGACGCACCTGCCGGCGTTGATATTCGAGCGTGGCCAGCAGTCATCGATGCCGATGAGAGATTCTACTTCAAGCCCGACGCATCGAAGCTTTTACTGTCGCCAGCCGACGAGACACCGGACCGAGCAGGTGATGCGCAACCCGACGAGATGGACGTCGCTGTCTGCGTCGATCGCGTAGAGGCTGCGCTCGACATCGAGGTGCGCCGGATCAGCCACCGCTGGGCCGGGCTGCGAACGTTTTCGCCAGACCGAACTCCCGTGGTGGGCTTCGACCCCGAGGTGGCGGGGCTGTTCTGGTGCACAGGACAGGGCGGCTATGGCGTCCAGACCGCGCCCGCGCTGGCGCGAAGCGCAGCTGCGCTTGCGAAGCGGGAGAACCTGCCAGCCGACGTGGTGGCCGAGGGACTCAGCGAGGCGGACCTCTCACCTCATCGGTTCGTGGGATGAATGGGTCATACTCGGAAATTGGAGTTGTAGTGGGCATCGAGCGTTCGCTAGCTTGTGGGACAAGGTGTCTAACATCTCGAAGGACTGCGCACAATGGCGAATAAGAACAGCACGTTAGGCGGCTTGATCCGGCTCTTGCGGCAGCAGAAAGGCTGGACGTTGCGCCAGATGAGCGAAAAGGTGGGGATTCCGCTCTCGACACTCGCGAAGGTGGAGGCCGACAAGCTCTCGCTCACGTACGACAAGCTTCAGCAATTCACCTCGCGGCTTGGTTTGACCATGGCCGAGTTCCTCGCCCATGAGGCCCCTGCCTCGGGATCTTCTGCGCCCATCGTCACGGCGCGCAGGAGCCTCACGGGCAGCGGAAATTCCATTCAGGTCACGACGCCGAATTACGATTACGAGTACCTGTGCGCCGATATTCGAGAGAAGCGCATGGTCCCGATCATCACGCGTATCCGAGCCCACGACATAGCCGAATTCGGTGAACCGGTTCGACATCAGGGCGAGGAATTTATTTTCGTTCTCGAGGGATCCATCGAGGTTCATCTACAGTTCTACACTTCCGTAACTCTCGCAAAAGGACAGGGCATCTATCTCGATAGCACCATGGGCCACGCGTATGTCGCGAAGAACTGCGAGAGCGCTCTGGTGCTCGCCGTGTGCTCGAGCGAGGATCCGAATCTTGCAGGCGATCTAATCACGCTCGCTGAAAACGAAGCGCTACCGGCGGTATGACTCGAGCGTGGAAGCGCGCTAGGTCGCCCGGAGTTTGGGCTTGGTGATCGACACATAGATAATGGGAAGGATGAAGATGACGATCAGAACCCAGGAGATGAATCGGTAACCTTTGGCGATCAAATCTACGAGGCCTATGCCTTGCGCCGCGGAAACGGAAATAGCCAGAACTCCGAGAGTCGTGGCGGCTCGGACGGCCGCGTTGGGATCCTTCCCCGTGCGATCGCGCAGCGCGCGACGAACCCTCTCCATGATGGCATGAACGACGCCGCAACCGCTCTCTAAAAGAGCGAAGAAGATCATGCTTTGAAACAGCAGGCGAGCCAGCGGTACATCCAATTTCATCAGGAGGTAATCCGATGGCAGCGTACTGTCGCCAACCGCGGGATACCAGGCAATCATTGACAAGAAGAAAAAGAGGCCTGGCAGCATCGCAAGAGGTCCGGCGATGATTCCCGCAATCAGCGCCTCCCGTCGAGTGGTCATGTGCCTCAAGACGGGAAGGATGACGACGGCCGCGACCGCGTTGTAGCCAGCGTAGGTGACTCCGCCGCCGAGCCAGCCGCCGTTCATGTGCGATGTACGCAGATTCGATAGGATCTGGGGCCCGAACTTGGACAGGCTCAGCGCCAGAAAGGCCGCGTACGTGGCGTAGAGCAGAACCGACACATATTTGAAGAGCCCTTCGACCGCACCGGGTCCCAGTGCCACCAGCGCGGCGATTGACAGCAGGAGAAGGACTGTGCCAGCGATTGCCGGCCAACCGAAAAGCGCTTGGCCGATCGCGCCGGTCGTTGCCCCGAACACCGATAGTATTATGAGAACGAGCAGGAAGTAGGTGATCTCAAATAGGACCCACCCTCGACCCAGCAACTTGCCGAAGAAAGCGCGATAGTCGAGTAATCGATAACAAAACGCGTAGGAAAAGGTCAGGGCGCAGACGAGACTCCACACGAGAGTTGCAACAAGGATTGCGAGCAGCCCCCCGATGGGGCCGCTCGGCAGGAAGAACTCCGCGAGTTCTCGTCCGGTAGCATATCCGCCGCCGATGACGACCGCTTTGAAGGCCAACCCAGGCAGGATGTATCGCTGTATCCAACTCGGTCGATGGGAAATTTCGGGGTTCATTGCCGGAACGGGTTCGTCAGCCCACTTCGAGCTTTTTCTATTCTGTCTCTTTAAAGAGAAATGTCAACCTATTGTGATACGACTTCTCTTATAGGATTATCTGCATCTGAAGCGGGTCATCGCCGGCCTTAGGTCAGTGTCAGCACGAGCTCACTTCCAAGGAGCTGGAGACCATTGGCAAGCCGCGTCCCTCGCAATATAGCGCAAGCAACGCATTTGAATATTTGACTGCTAGTGCCGGCGGTGTCCTATTGGCCCGAGATTGCCAGGACCACGCACTCGATTTCAGACGGGCGACACAACCTTTGTGTCGATCAGTGACAGCAGATGGTTTTCGAGCATCCCGGGGATTTTCCCTCCCGAAATCAGCACTCCGGCCTCCATGTTCTTTTCCATCGCATACCCGGTCAGGTTTGCGCTGGTGATGAAACATACAATCCCGTCGGCCACGGCGACTTTGGCATGGACACGTCCATCTGAAAATGGCTCAGCCTTCTCGCGCCAAGCATAGAGTCGTGCGGAGGGAACCAGCGCTCTCATCTTGCCGATCGCGTCGAATGTGATGGTACCGCCGTGATCCTGGGACAACTCGAGCAGCATCGAGATGGCAACCCCATGATCGCTCGCAGCATTCAGAGCCCTAACGATTGTGGAGACATCGTAAGCCACGAAACTCGTGACGAAAAGCGTTCGATTGGCGGCATTGATGACCTGCAGCAATGCTTGTTCTGTTCGTCGAGCCGAGACGAAGGGCGTCGTCGGCCCCGTCCAGACGAGTTCAGTAGATTGCTCAGAGGCAGCCTTGATGGAGACATGACCGGCGGCGAGCAGCATGGACGCAAGCTCATCGGCGCTGACCGGGGTGGATTGCCAAGCATCAATGAGCTGATCCACGAGCCCAGCTGCTGCGGGTGTGCCGACGACACCCAAGAGCGCGGCAGCTGCCTTTGAGGTCTCAGTGCGACGAATCCGGGATGCAATGGCCTGGACCTTTTCCGGTGAGACCAAACAGGCTACGGCCGCGACGGCGTCCAAAAGTTTCTCCATGTCAAAATCCAACGAAGAACGCAGCATCGACGCGGTCGAGGGTCGGCAACAGAAGTGATCGGTCCAAGTAGCGATTACCCCGCTCGCACGAGGTTTCCGCTACCAAGCTACATGCGTGGCATGCCGCGGCGTGAAGGGAACGATCTTTCGCGGGGTCATGCTCTGAGCAGAGTGGGTCCGAGGAACAGATCTTGGAGCGGTTCAACGCCTGTTCCAGCAAGCGCCCGAGATTCTCCGGCTTGCCGAGATCGACAAGGCCACCCAGCGTCCCGTCAGAGTCGGCGGCCGCCGTGTAGATGAGGATGCCGGCATGAGGACTATCACCCGAGGTGTCGGCATAGATCCGTTCACGGATGCTCGCCGCGTTGTATCCGCACTCCAGTGCCAGTTCACGAATCAGCAGGTGTGAAAGCGTGTGGAGCATAGCAAACCGAATGCCGGGGTAGCCCTCGCCGGGGTCGAGATGACGTGAGTTTCTCCATCCTTTGTGGCCACCTCGAAGCATCTGGTCGACTTTTTTCACGGCGGCCAGTCCCTCCCAAGCTACGAGCGCCTGTTCGTCGAACTGGATGAAGATACCCTCGCCATGAACCTGGTTAGCGGTCACCCAATCCGGCTTGCCACGCGAGAGCTTGGCCATCTGTGGCCGTTCATTCGGGTCGCCCGATTCTTCGGGAGCCTCCACTCGAGTGAATCCCAGCAACGCATTGATCTCTCGTAGTCGCTCGAGGAGTAACACTCTGCTGATTTGCTTCGCAAACCCCGGTGGCGTACCGACTTTCTTGCTCATGAAATGTGGGTAGTCGGTGGGGGGATTGGCCTCCGTCAGAACGTCCCACTCGGGGCCCTTGATGTCTGCCTCACCAACGACCTCCTGTCCACTACCGGTGCGGTGGGCCTCAATGGCGGACCAGATGGACGACGCAGGGTACTTGTCGATCCCTGGCAGTGCCCCCGTTTTCTTCAGCGTCTTCACCGTGACCAACACTTCCACTTCGGATTCCAGTTCTTCGAAAAACTCCCAGCCGTCCTGGATCAGCTGACTGAGTGGGTCCTTGGTCTGTGGAATCGCGAGAGCCGAGAGCGTGATCGGAAACCAACTATTCGTGGCACCCAAGAGAACAGCCCGCGCTTCTTCATCGCATTCGTTGTCGAAGTGGTCCAGGTGGGGATGGCGTCCACGGCAAGCTGGCAGATTCTCCTTGCCGGCCTTTCCGAAGGCGTTGGCCATGCTTCTCGACGCTCCGCACGCATCGCACTTCACCCACAGGTTTTCTGTCTGCAGAGAGGCGCCGCTCTCGAAAAAACGCAGCGTTCCCTTGCACGAACTATTGCCCCCATGGACGAAGTAGCACCAAGGAAAGTCATCGAGGTGGCCGTCGCGGCAGGCCAACAGGAAACGGGCCGGCACGGCGTCCGCATCCTTGGCGGGTCGGTCGCCCTTCGAACCACGACAACCCTTGTGGACGAAACGGGTTCGTTCGGGCCTGTAACGGTTTATCTTGATTTCGAACAGCCCGGCGTCGAAGGGTGATAACAGGCCGCATTTCACGCACCGCATCCAGCGCGGAAACGGCCGTACAGGAACGCCGATATTGGCTTCAGCCGACCAGACATCGACGAGTTCACTTTTCTGGAATGGCGGCATTCGTAAGTTTTCCACTTGCGGCCCCAGCACCTTCCTGACGGCGGCCAGCAATCGCGCCTCCTGGATAGGCTGGCAGCGATCCTTCTCCCACCGGTCGATGCCGAGCGTCACCACGGAGAGGCTCGGAAGATCGATCAACGCCCCCGGCCCAGTCGTCCGCGATACGCGCGGTTCGTCGTGAAATCGGACGTCGACCCGCGCTATGTGCCGTTGCTGCTTCGCGACATCACACAGCAGGCCGAGGTGCTGGGCGATTCGTGTCAGGACGCGCTGCAGGATCCGCAGAGGGTCGTCAGACCCGCCCGCACGGCGCAAGCGGCTCACCGCATCAGTGTCGGGATTTTCGTCATGGAGGAAGCATCGCTCGTCGCGCCGTCATCGGAATCACCCCCGACCTCCCCGAAGCGCCGTCGGCCGAGAGCTTAAGTGTCCATGGCACCGCGACCAGCATCGCCGCGGCGACGCCCACGGACTGAAGGTTCCGGCGACCCGCAACGCCTGCGTCAAACGCGTGCGGCCGCCGACCGCTCCCACCGTGCCCAAGACCTCCTGCGCGCCGATCAAGAGCATCGGGAGCGCATGCTCGAGCAAATTTACCGGGTGATATTCGAATTCGCCGATGATTTCGGTGTACCGCCGCAAGCCGCCCATCGCGCCTTTCGCAAGGCCAAGAAGTCGGCCGCCACCTCGCCCTATCGGCTTCATCAGGCGGTCCACTTTCAGACGCTGCTGCAAATCTCCGAGATTTTGGGCGCGTGGTACCGGGAACCGGCCTACCTCAATGAAATCGGCGACCCACGTCCCTTGCCGATCGTCGGGGCCAAGAGCTTCGCATCGCTCGTGCGGCGTTTCTTGCCGCAATTTCGCCCGCGTGACATTGCCGAGATTTTGATTTCCGAGCGCCTACTGCAGCGCGATTCGAAGGGAGAGGTGGTACCCCTGCGGCGCACGGCGGTCTTTGCCAATGCCAACACCATGATGCTGGACCGGGTCCCCGCCCTCCTCCGGGGGCTCTCGAGCACCCTGTGCTACAACACGCGCCCCGCGAGCGAGCAGCGCCATACGCGCTGCGAGCGCGGCACCACCATCGACCGATTGCCGGTCGAGCTCATTCCGGCCTTCAATGCACACGTGAAAAAATTGGCGCAGTCGCTCCTGAACCAGACCGATGCGTGGGCCGATCAGCGGCAACTTCCCGAGGGCGCACGGTCGCGCAAGCCCGTGGCGCGGGTCGGCGTCGAGGTCTTCGCGTTTGTGGAGACTGACGAAGGCACGCGGCGGCACGGGAGGCCCGGATGACGACGGTGCGACCAGCGCGCAAGGCGCCGCGAAAGAAGGCCGCTTCGGCGGGCGGGGACATCAAACGCATCGATGGAGCGCGCCATTGGCCCAAAACACTGGATCAATTGGTGTGGTTGCTGCTCCGAGCGGGGGTAACACCTGAGCGACTGACGCAGGCCTTGGGCGCGAGCCTGCGTAAGCACCGCGCGACACGTCCACTCGCGATGCCGAGCCCGGAGGTCCTCGAGTATTCCCGAGTCCTCACCCACTGGCAGACTGAACCTGAGTATTTGGACGAACACGGCAACGCTCGATCCTTGAAGCTGGCGGGACGCTCACCGAGCTTTGCTTCCCTCGTGCGCCAAGCGCTGCCGGGTGCCGATGTGTCGCTGGTGATGGCCATTCTGTCGCGCCACGGCTTGGTGGGTCGCACACGGGACGGTCGCGTGCGCATGCGGGCGACCGCCTTCTTGCCTCGGGGCGAACAACGTGCGCAGTTCCTGGCCTATACCCTCTCGGCGCTCGAGGGGATCATCGACACGTGCTATTCGAACTTGACGACGCGCGATCGTCAGAAGCAGATCGGTCAACTGCAGCGCGTCGTCTTCGCCGAGCGATTCGACATGACGCGCCTCGCCGAATACGACGCGTTTTTGCGCGACAGCGCGGCGGCGTTCCTGGTCAAACACGATGCGTGGCTCAAGCGTCGGGAAATACGGCACACTGCGGCGCCCAATAGCGGCATCGGCTATGTGGGCGTCGGTATTTTTGGATTCAGGGCCCGTTGAGCGCTGTCTGATGAATTTGCCGCCCATCGGCGCCGGGACCGGCGGCCAGCGGCGGGACGATGATCGCCCCGCCGCCCGCAACGCTTAGGCGATTGACTCCCCCACCCCCGCCGGCTCATGACACACGAGGGCCGGGTCCGATCTATGCAGGAAATCAACGGCACGCTGCGCATGCGCAGCCGCTGAAAATATCGCTCGCTTGTCGCCGTGAAGGACTTTCAGCCAATGTCCCATATAGGCGGCGTGGTCCTCTCGCGGCTGCAACGTGATCCCGAGCGTTGCACACAGAAACGCGGCGCCGAGCTCTGCCACCAGTTCCTCGCGTGAATAGCCTTCATCGCCGAAGTGCTTACGCCCCAGGTCGCGGTTGAGACGGCTCCGGTGCTTGGTCCAGTGCGTCAATTCATGCGCCTTGGTCGAGGCGTAACTCTCGGCATCCTTAAACGCCTCTGGGTACGGTAACTGGACAAAATCAGCGCCTTCGGCGTAATACGCCTCATTTCCACCGTGACGAACCGTTGCGCCGGTTGCGCTGAAGAACCGTTCGGCGGCGTCGATGAGGGGGAGTTTTGCGCGCGTGGGGTCCTCGTGATCGGGTACTTGAATCGCCAACCCATCGATCTGATCCGTATTGAACACCGTATAGGCTCGCAGCAGATAGACATCGCGCTGGTCGACGGTGCCGTCGTCGTCGATCCGTTTGGTGCTGATCGTGTTCGCGTACACGACATGGCAGCCGGATTCGCCGCGGCGCACCTGGCCGCCGAGCTCTGCGGCCTGTCGGTAGGTCATCCATTTTGCGGATCGGTACCCTTTGTCGATCGCCTCGGACCACAGCAGTAGCACATTGATACCTCGATACGGTTCATCGTTGTGCCGGACCGGCAAGATGATTCGCGTCGCGGCGCTGCCGGCGCTCCACGGCTTCATCCACGGCCGCACTCCTTGCTCTAAGGCCGCGATAATCGCCTGCGTGACGCGGGTGTAAACATCGGTTCGTGTAGTCTTCGTCATTATCATCTCTCCGACATTGAGGGCTTTGGGGTCATGCGCCTGGTTGGGGTCGCGCATGGCCCCTGCCCGTCGGCGAGACCGGGGAGGCACAATGCAAGGGCGTTTCTGCCGGAGGGGGATCACCCGGCCTGCACAAGGCTTTGCGCGGAAGGTCGGGGAAACCGGCGGAAACGGCGCAGCTTTACCCTTGCATGACGCCAGGGGCAGCGCCCCTTAGCGAGCTATTGGGTTTCTGTCCGCAGAAAAGACGAAAAAACGCTTCAGTCAACGCTGCGTAGAAGGCATTGCGATGCCCGGAAACACAGACATGTGACATCCAACAAATACGGAAATGTCGATTTCCGGTTCCGCTCGCGGATTTCCTCACGACACCGGATAGACCACACGTCGAGGATGTCTTACCGCGCGGGAGCGCTCGCTGGCGTCAAAGACCTTTGCGATGCGTGCCCGAATCCCGCGTGACCAGGAAGGCGATCCCGAGGGCAACGAGGATGGCGGATACGATGCTGGACAACAGCCGGCGTGACGCCGGCACGAACAGGAGCAGAAGGATAATCGTCATAGTGATCATTGGAACTCTCGATCAGCGCCGCATTTTGGCGCCGGAAGTCGCCAAGGCAGCTTCATTGCATGGCCAAGCTGCGTGGCAGACCCCTACCGCAAGCGCGCACCACGTCCGCCGGGTAATAATGAGCATGCCGCCTCCTCGCAGCGTATCTGGCGCTGCGCGCCTCCCGATTGGCCACACTCCCGGCATCTTACTCGTGCGACCAAAATGGAGGCAAGCGGAATTTGCGGTTAGCTGTGATGCATCCATATTGGGGGCATCCTAGTGAAACAATTGCGAAGCCCAAAGCATCGCGCACTCATTTCCGTCGTCGTGGCAGCGCGCAAAGCCGCAGGCTTGACGCAACGACAGCTGGCCGCGAAGTTGAAGAGATCGAATTCGTTCGTCTGGAAACTCGAAGCCGGTGAACGGCAGGTGAACGTGCTCGAATTCATCGAAATCGCGCGCGTACTGGGCGTCAAGGCATCGGCGCTCATGGCCGACATCGAAGGCTAGACAGTGAGTGCGTAAACGGGCATCGAGTGTTGACCCAATTTATCGGCAGACACCGTTTTACCGCCGCGTAATTGACGTTCACGGATACGGTCAGACAAAAGGCCGTAAGATGAAGTAATCGTCCCACACGGGAAACATACGGAAGTGAGTCCTAGCCTTGATGCCCACGCCGGGGCGTCGAGGCGAACGGTGAGAAAGATTGCCCCGTCAAATCATGGGGATCCCGCGGCGTCAGCGCCAGGAGGCGTCGCTGATCGCCGTTCCGAATGAATACGAAGCCATACTCGGCACCCCCCTCTGCCCGCCAACCTTCGCCGGCGAGGCGCTCAATGGTTGTCGCCATTTCCGAGTGTAAGTCAGTGCCGGGGTCCAGGCGCCGGCACTCGACTACGTTCCGTTGCAGGTCCCAAACGACGATGTAGCGCGGCGTATCGGTTCTCTCGTAAGTGGTGAAGCGGTAGCGGGCCATCGCCGGATTCTCGCGACCGCTGCGACCGGCGTCCATTCAGTGCTGAGCGAGCGCGAACACTGTATGGGGTTCCGGCGATTCGCTTCCTAGCGGATCGGGGCTCATAAGAGCCCCTTCTCCGCCATGCTGAGTACGCTCCCGCTAGCAACGACGAGGTGGTCAATGACGCGTATTTCAACGAGATCAAGGGCGTCTTTCAGGCGATGAGTGATCAACTCGTCGGCATGAGACGGTTCGGCAATTCCGGACGGGTGATTGTGACAAAGGATGACCGCGGCTGAGTTATGGCGCAAGGCGGTTTTGACCACTTCCCGCGGATGGACACTCGCCCCGTCTATCGTGCCGCGAAACATCTCCTCGCAGGCGATCAGGCGATGACGCTTATCAAGAAACATGAGATAAAAAACCTCATATTGAAGATCCGCAAATCGTAGGCGCAAGTAATTCTTGACCGCGTTCGGACTCGACAGCAGAGGGCCCTTAGTGATACGCCGCGCCAGTAGCTCGAGAGCCGTATCGATCACGACCTCGTCGCTCACAGGCACGTACGAGCCCGCAATTTCCCGGGCCAAGCCCGTTGTATACAGATCGGTCTTCGCGTCCAGGCGACCGCTATCCGGTTTCATTCTGAGCGATTTGATGACGTTACGCATGATGTTCTCCAGCTTCGATGCCGGCGGATTGCCGGTGAAGCGGAACCACGCGGCGCAGCGCAGCAGTCAAGGCTCGCGCAGCGACTCGCGAGCACGGGCGCTTTGGCCCGCGCGCAGGCCTTGACGGCGAGAACGCCGCGTAAACTAAGAAGACCAGGCAAGCCCCCCTCTTCCCAGGCCTATGGTTTCGACGATGCATTGGGCATTGAGCGTGCGGGAGGCACGCCAGCGAGAGCGATATGCAGGGCGGCGCGCCGTCCCGCGTCAGCGGGATGAGCGTCTAGCGAACCCGGAATAGCGCGGTCGCGGCCAGGCCGCGACTCGCCCTTTTCACATTGGCGCTACGAATATTTTCCCTTGAGTCTCATCCCTACTGCCAACGGCAAGCCTTCCGGTCATCCAACATAGTCACCAATAAATAATAGGATCGATCCCGTCTGCGCGATCCAAGGCGTGAAAGAATTCGGTCAACAAAGTACCGTTGGACAATCCCAGAGACTTACCTTTTTCAACAGCGGCTTGCAGTTGGTGACGAAGTGCGGACGGCAAAGGACTAATCCAATGAGGTTCTCCCTTACCGACCGACCGGGTACCCTGCTCGATTGATTTCTTCACTGTGCTCCGTCTTATAAGCTGTATTAATTCAGACTCGATCTGACAAGCGATGTCCGAGTTTGACCCCACACCTGACGATGACGAACGGCTGCTTTCTGTACGGCATTTCCAAATGCCCAAGGTTTCTTGATGGCCGGCCGGAGCCCAGCGGCAGCCAACACGAGTTGGTGACAGAGCCTAGAATTTTGCGGTGACCATCATGTCTGTCGCGGCGCGGATCAATTTGACCTGCACCGACGAACCAGGTGTCGCAGCTGCAACGGCGGCCTGTAAATCCGTAGGCTGTGTAATTTGAGCATCACCGAAGGCGCGGATAATGTCGCCGACCGCAATACCGGCATTTTGCGCAATCGAACCGTCCTTCACTTGTATTACCAAAAGTCCCGTTCGCGCGGAATTATCTGGCGTGGGGGACATCGGCGCGAACAGAACGCCCAACGTTTGCTTTGATGGCACTGCTAGCCGGTGCGCTGCCGTGTAATCGTCAATTTTTGCGATAAATCCCGCTACCTCAGCATTCGACAGACCGTCAGTAAAATCTGGACCCGCTTTTGGAATGAACTTGTAGAGCCAGATCGCGGGCTTTCCTGGAACGTACGCAGCGGCGAGTGCGCGCAGATAGGCCTCGGGGATGGTGAAGGCGACATGTTCGGTGTGAGTGCAGCTTAAGGTTGAGCAAGCATCGACCTGTTTGTCTATCTGGGTTGCTGGAGCTGAAACGGGTCCATTTAACGTTGAAAAGTTAGCCGTTTCATAGAAACGCCAGTCCCCGTCGTACGTGATCCATTCGTAGACTTGGGTTGTTGCTTCCCCGGTTTTTTTGTTGATGAAGCCACGCAGGAATGTATCGTGTGTAACGAATCTCAAAAGTCCTTGATGCTCGATAAAGCCTGGCTCGGTGGTTATCGTCGCAGTGGTATCGAGCGCATCGTCCTTGAGCGTTGCAGTGTCTCTGAAATGTTCCATTGAGAGCGAGAGAATCGGGGGATCTTTTGCAACGGCAATGCCGGCCAACGCCACCAGCCCGGACAGCGATGCGAGTGCCATCAGCGGCTTTGAGATAACGTTCATTGCACCACTTCGCTGATTTGGTAGATTTCTTTTTGGCCGTCCAGTACGCCGTGCCGCACGGTGCCTTTAGGTGTCTATGGAGTCTATCAAGAATCCCCGCTTGATATTGGCCAACAAGTGACACACGGTCTGCGCATGAATTGCCCTGCAAAGCGATCGGCGCGGTTTCTTGATTTCACAGCACCCGGTTTAGTGCGGGCGGGGATCTCGGTTATCTGCCCCTGCACGCTCCTACAAAACACGGCGGTGGGCGCTGACATCACCATCGATAAGCCCCATGCCAACAGTGAGTTGGTAGTCATCAGTATCACCGGTGAGATCCGGCCTGGCGATAATATCGTCTTCGCTGGATTGGCAATGGGCGCCAAGCAAATTTGGTTGAACTTGAATTCCCCCGGCGGTGATGTGGCTGCCGCCATAGGCATTGGTTCAGAGGTTCGGAGACGGGATGGTATCGTTTCTACGGACGGATGCTATAGCTCATGCGTTCTGATTTTCGCTGGTGGCGTAACCCGAATCGGCTCGGGAATTCTTGACAATCCTGTGGTTGGCGTGCACCGAATATTCTTTGCTGACCTTCCGGCAGGGCTTACCTCAACTCAAGTTAAAACAATTTATGATGCGCAGCTAAATCGAGTTCGCAACTATCTCGCGCAACTGAATGTCGCTCCGGAGCTCTTGTCCTTCATGCAATCGATCTGCCCCTTGCGGATCATGTGCATCGTTTCGATGCCGGCAATGAGGATGCGTGCGCAGCGAAAGACCTTGAACCCGAGCATCGGCCGCACGCTTACGGTTCGAGGCCACAGTCGGCCGCAGTTTTTAAGACTGTAAATAGCATTTACGTGTTCCGACATGAAGAAAACCGGCAGTCATGTTCGCATCGGAGCTGCCATCCGCAACCGGCGGGAGGCGCAAGGCTTCAGCCAGGAGAGCTACGCGGATAAGATCCGCATGCACCGCACCTATTACAGTGCAATCTAACGCGGCGAGCAAAACATCACGCTTGATACATTGGAAACCGTTTGCAAGGGCCTGGGCGTTCGAATGTGGGAAGTGATGAAAGACGCCGGGGATTGACGGCTTGGGCTTGAGTTATTGCGCTGCGGTCTGCTGCGCCTGCCACCGCTGTTCGAATTCCTTCTTGGCGCGCATGTACTGATTGCCGCAGTCGACCTGATCCTTCCAGGTGGGCGGATGTTCACACGAGGCCGGTGCGACATAGGATGCCGCCCACGCGCGCTCCTTGCGCTTTGCCAGCGCGTCCGCTGCCCGCTGAGCAGCCAACGCGGCTTGTGCCTCCATCCGCTTCGCTTCTGCTTGCTCCGCAGCCGTCGGACGAATAGCAGCCGGCGTGGGCGTTGCCGGCGCCGGTCCAGGCCGTACGGGAGCCGGGGTTGCCGGTGCCAGCCGGGACGTCAAGGGGAGAGGTTGCGCACCGAGGACGCGTGGGACCGATTGGGTCAGCCACCGGGAGTACATCATCCAGCCGCCGGCGATGACGACCGCGGCGAGAACCAGGGGCACCATCGATCGCCGCACGGCGGCCGATTCCGGATCCAAGCCGGGCGCCAGAGGGTTGCTTCGCACAAACGAACCGTCGGACAGAATGTTGTGATCTCGAATAAGCCGTTGCAGTTCCTCGTGCGAGGGCACGGGACCGGCGGGGATCCGGACGAGTCGCAGGCCCGCGGACGTCAGTGCCTTGGTCTTTCGTGCGTCTGCGCTTTGCCGATCCGCTCTCTTGTGTGTGGGATCGTCCAATTCAATCACTGCCACGACGCTGAAATCGCGGTTGCAGAGCACAAAGTCAGCCACCAGCCGAAAGAACTGATTTTGGATGGACTGTCGATTGGCCGCGCCGGGCGCCAATTCGATCATCTGCGACAAGGCGACTTGCGGGAAAACTACATGATGTGGAAATATCGCTACCAATCGCTCATATAACTGCTGCTCACGCTCAGTCAGGAGCGAGCGCGGTCGCAGCGGCCAACGATCGGTAACGGCCCCAGTGCCTGAAACGGCATCCCGAAATGCCCAAATCAGGGCGACGCCGAGAGCGAGCAATACGAGTAACCACATTCCTTTCGCTCAACAATAACGCGCGGTTGCGCCAGACATTCCGTTGTTCCTAGGGTCAAGTGGCCAATTTGCCAGGATGGCATCGCCAGTTCGGTGACGCGAATCGCGGTTTTGAGCGGGACTTGCCACAGGCGTCCCGCAGGGGCAATGTCCTGCCTTCTAGGAGGAGGCAGTATGTGCGGCCGCTATGTATCCCCCGACGATGCCGCCATCGAGCGCGAGTTCAATCTCGTGCGCACCGAATGGCATTTTCCGGCGAGCTACAACGTCGCGCCGACGCACAAGGTACCGGTCGTTCGCGTGATCGACGGCGAACGCCGCCTCGCACGCCTGCATTGGGGCCTGATTCCCTTCTGGGCGAAGGGCGTTGCGCCGAAGTATTCCACGATCAATGCCACCGTCGAGAAACTTCAGGATGCTGCCACCTGGCGCGGCCCGTGGAAGCGCGGCCAGCGGTGCATCATGCCGGCGCTCGGGTTTTTCGAGTGGCAAGTCCAGGCGGACGGAAAGACCAAGCAACCCTACTACATCACGCTCAACGACCAGGAGATCTTTGGGCTTGCCGGACTCTGGGATTCATCGCCCGGCGCTGACGGCGTGACGGTCGAGTCGTGTACGATCGTGACGATGCCGGCCAATAAGCTGATGAGGGAAATTCACAACGTCAAACAGCGAATGCCGGCGATCCTTGCGAAAGAGGATCGGGATACGTGGCTCTCCGGTACGCCTGATGACGCTTTTCACGTAATCAGACAGTATCCAGACACCCACATGCTGGCGACGCCGGTGAGCAAGCGGGTCAATACCCCCAAGAACAATGACGCGGAGTTGATTGCACCCATCCAGGTCGCATGAATCTGCACGTTTGCGCAGCACACAGAAATCACGAGCGATTTAACATGGCACCGAGTAGCTTTCGTGCATCGATGACTTTCATTTGGTTCCCCGAGGACTCCATTGGTCCCCGGGCTTCTGGCGAAGGGACCAATGGGGTCCTCTGAAGACAGGAACCAAATCAATGAAACTCATCACTGAAGCTCAACACACGGAACTCCTCGCCAACGGCCGCGCGCAACGCGCCGCCATCGACCAGGACGCCGGCGCCCCGACTTCCAGCCCGTCGTCAAACTTGTTCTCCCTCGACGCCCAATGCACCTGACTGCTCACCGAAATCAACGGGGACGGCCTCGCCTTCGGCCTCTGCGATCTCGGCACGGGCGAGCCGGAACTCGGCTACGTCAGCATGATCGAACTTGCAACTGTGGTGGGCGGTCCACGCATCGTGAAGATCCGGTTACGACGGCGGAGCCCACTCCACATAGAGTCGCGGGCGACGGCTGCGGTGGACACGCGCATGTATCCCCCTGTACTCATACGAAGTCGATGGTCATGCGACGCCGCCATTTCATTGCTATTCCATAAGAGGCCCAAGAGGTGCAATAAGTGCGCAAGATTGGAAGACATGGAGAAGTGTTAATCTACACGCCTACACCCAAGGTATGTGCCCCTTAACCACTGATCCGTCTGCCAACGGTTTGCAACATGACGTACACTGACGGTCTCTTGATTGGGATCAAGGGGAGATTCCATGGACGTATTCACGAAGTCATTGATAACAACAGTCGTCGTGCTAGCAATTGTCATCCCAGTATCTCCAGCGATTGCCGCACAGGACAAGCTGCAAGAGATCCATGCACTATGCGCGCCTCATCCCGATACGCCTCTCTCTGTCGAAATCCCCTGCACAAAGGCAATCCTTGGCGCTTCAAAAGACCCCATATTTAATTCGAGTGACGCTGCAACCCAGCTATTTTTGATTGAGGCCGACAAACTGCTCCATGGTCTCCAACTAAAGCGAATTTCAGAAGACAATGCTCGCGAGAAATTCCTACGAATGTTGCTCGATGTAGAGGATCGTCACCGCCCGGAGCTTGCCGCGCAACTGGCCCAGCAGCAGGAGCTGGTAGCAGCCGCGCAACGTGCGGCCGATGAGGCGCAGAAAAGCGCAGAGGTAGCAGAGAATCGGCGCGCAAATACACAAATGATCGAGGCCGCCCAGAATAGAGAATTCGAGAGACGGCAAGCCGACCTTGTTGCGTTTTGCGTTGCTACGGCCAAACAACGAATCAGCGCGAACCCCATGTATGTAAACGATCACATTTTCCAAGGCATACATCCCGATACTAGTTGTGCTGCAGACCCTTACTGGTACAAGACAATTCCGTCGCTACAATCTCAGGTAGGAGGTCGCGTCTCTCAGTAGTTCTAAGTATAAAGTTCGTCCCATTCTTCACCGAGCATCCAGCGGAGAGCAGACAGCTTCCCGTTGATCATTCCCCATTCGAAGTCGGGCCAGGGACCAAAGTTGCCTTGGCCGAGCTTTCGCTCAGCCTTCTTACCCGATTTTTGCGCACCCTTCCATAATTCATCGATGGTGTGATTCTGGCCGCTCAGTTTCTTGGCGTCCCATTCCTCGCGGGTGGCGATTTTGTGCTTGCCGTGGGAGATCTTCCATTCGAGGTGCTTGTGTCGGTTGTACCACACTTGCGTGGCAAACAAGTCCATAGCTTTCAACATCTCCGTCAGACTGCGCGGCTGTTGATTCCATTCCTGTTCCCACATGAGGGCCGTGACACGCATCGGATCAATACGACGCAAGCACTCGGCTAGGGTAATAAAGAACATCGATTTGATCTTCGAGAAACCACTAGCAAGGTCAGTGTGTGGCAGCTTCTGGTTTCCGTTGACGAGGCTGAAGTCTTGTTTGTTGTGCGTGACGAACGCAAATCTCTCACCGGCACCGGCCTTCGTCTTAACGCACTCAAAATACGTCTCAATCAACACCGCATCAGCCATCGCGTTCTTGTTCTCGTGGTGGCACGGTGCCTTCCGATTCAGCGCACGGTCGGCGGCTCGAATCTTCACCTCGTCACTCATTTCGATAACTGTCGTGGAGCCGAGGAGTTTATCGATCCGAGCCAATGTGCCCTCGGCTGCACCACCCACAATCGGGATGCGGTGGTCCATATCCGATAGGTACCTAATGATATTGTCTTTCCGTCTCTTGTCGCCCTCAGCTTTACGGATGGCGTCCTTTACTAGATTGAAGTGCGTTGAAAGACTCTTCTCACTCGATTTTGCGACGCGGTTGCGGTTCCTCTGAAACTCGCTGACCACGATGCGGGGTAGAAGGATGTTTACGACCCCATCCGACAGCAGCTCCTCAAGCGAATTGAGCAGCGCTGTCTGTCTCTGGTCTTCGGCAAGATTGAGCCAAACGCTAGTATCGATAAGCACGTTGAACATTGGTGCAGATTCCCGGTTACCGGCGAGGTCAGGTTGAGAGGCACGCTTCCGACATAGCTGTGGAGACGAGGTTCCAACTTCCAAACAATTTTCGTGTCGCAACGGCCTAGGTAAGTGATCACTTCGTGGTCACTCAAGAGTAACCATCAGGTTCTCGTGTCTGCCAAGTTCTTGATTTGATGGTGCGCCCGGAGAGATTCGAACTCCCGGCCTCCTGGTTCGTAGAAACATAGCTTGAGCGACAAACGATGGTGCTGCCGACGCTCGCTAGAAAAAAAACCGCTGGGACCGACCACTTGGTCACTCTTTGGTCACTCCCGTGAAATTCGCTGGAGTGCGCAATTTGTAAGCGATTGATTTAAATGGTGGGCCGTGTAGGGATCGAACCTACGACCAATTGATTAAGAGTCAACTGCTCTACCAGCTGAGCTAACGGCCCAAGAAACCTTTCCAGAAAACGCCTTATCCCCCAAACGCACGACCGGCCACCTTGCGTCACAAGGTGGGGTGGACGACGGGGCTCGAACCCGCGACAACCGGAATCACAATCCGGGGCTCTACCAGCTGAGCTACGTCCACCATCGTCATCCTTCCGACACGAGGTGGTGCGCCCGGCAGGAATCGAACCTGCAACCGCCGGCTTAGAAGGCCGGTGCTCTATCCGGTTGAGCTACGGGCGCCTTATAAAACAGAGACTTAGCGCCAAACGTATTCTTTCAGGCCGATGCCGGGTCCGTGCAAACCGAATCGGAAGTGCGCGCGGATTATATAGGACTTTTCGCGATTTTGAAGCGCCGATTACGGCCGGATTGCTTAATTGTTGCCAAGACTGGCCCACCTGCAAATTTTCGATAACTTCGCAGGCTCCCGCCCAGCCGCGACATTCCGGGCCCATGTACGGCCCTCCCGTTGACATCAGATGGCCTCATCGAGTGCGCGGGCGCAGTGTTGGCGGCTGGATCGCTTCCCTGACCCTATTCGCGGTTGGATTCCAACAGAATTTTTTTTCCGCTCAAATTCACGCCGTCAACCGCAGTGACCTCGAGCAGCGTTTCGAAGGGCAGCAGCGTATCGGCATGCCGACCGCAAAGCGAGAGCTCGTGAATACGAGGTTCTCCATCGTCACCACGCCGCTCATAAACCCGATGTAGACGATGTCGGCGGATTTTAAGGTGCTGGGCTGCGCATCGGTCATCTTGCTCGCGGTGATCCTGCGATTCTCAGGAGCCAAGACAGCCATCACGTTACGCAACGCAAACGCCGTCGCGGCGGGAAGATATCGCACGTTACACCGACCTGAACTTTCTGATCCCCGAGCTTGCGACCAACATCGAATACACCAAAGGACCGTACTACGCCGATGAGGGGGACTTCGCCTCCGTAGGCTCCGTCCACATCAACTATGTGGATAAGCTCGACGATCAGATCTCCGTGACCGGCGGCACGTTGGGGTACCGGCGCGTTTTTGCCGGCGGCTCGGTGGGACTCGGCGAGGGCAATTTTCTGGGTGCCGTCGAGGTACAGCACTACGACGGCCCGTGGGTGAATCCCGATGACCTGCACAAGATCAACGCGGTGCTGCGCTGCAGCACCGGCGCTGACAGGGACGGCTTCGCGTCAACGGCCATGCACTACCACGGCACGTGGAATGCGACCACCGACCAGCCGGAACGTGCCATCGATGAAGGTCGCATCAGCCCCTATGGCTCCTTGGACCCGCGCGATGGCGGCGAGGCACCACGCACCAGCTTGACCCTGGAATACTTCAAGCCCATCGCGGAGGGCGAATTGCGCGCCAACGCCTATCTGTTCGGCAATCGCCTCACCCTGAGGAACGATTTCACGCACTTTCTGGTCGATCCGGTCAACGGCGATCAGGAGGCGCAGCACGAGAGGCGCACGGCCGTCGGCGGGACGGTGGGTTACGAGCATGCCGCGCCGATTGTCGGCCTGCAAAACGACGTGCTGGTGGGCCTCACCACCCGGGCAGACTCCAACGACGTGTCCAGATATCCGACGAAGGATCGTGCCGTCATTCCGGCCATCAATGATCCCCTGCACTTCAGCGAAGCCGACTCCGTTCGCTTGACCAGCGTCGCGGCATCCGCCCAAACCGCCACGCACTGGACCGATTGGTTTCGCACGGTGATCAAATATCGGTACGACACGCAGTACGGCTCGGATGTCGGCACCAACGCCCGAACCGCGAGCGGACATTTACTGGCGCCCAAAGGCAGCTTGATTTTTCGGCCGGCGGAAGCAACCGAAATTTATCTCGGTGCCGGGCGCGGCTTTCACAGCGACGACTTGCGCGGCGTAACCGCTGCGCAAAATGCCGCTCCGGCGGGCGCACCGTTGATCGCCCGGTAATGCGGCGAGGAAATCGGACTGCGCCAGGAATTCACGCACTCATTCGCCATGACCCTGGCCTTCTACGAACTGCGCGCTGACTCCGAGACCACCTACAATCCCGACGCCGGCGTCGATAGCGCCGGGCCCGGCAGCCGCCGACGCGGATACGGGATTTACAATCCTGACCGACAAGAAAGCGGACGCTGCCGAATTCTGGTACGTCGATCGGCTCCCCGGTGAACCCGCCGCGGGCGCGGCCGACGTGCATGTGCATCCGCTCGAGGGACGCACCGGGCGTCTGACGATCGCGAAGACTTTTTGAGGGTATCGCCACGGCGCGAAAGGTCATCACAAAGCCGTTGAGGGAAGTCTGCCGATACTTTTCCCTACGATTTCTTTGGAGAGTCGAGCGACACTTTTGCGGGCTTGGCGTTGCCGACCTCTGACCATGACTTCGCACTGAACGTGAACTCGGCGACGGCGCACGTCGGCATGTGAGTAATCTCGCTTGAGAGGCGATGCGCCAACTCTGTCAATTCGGGGTTATGGCCGAACAGCATCACGCACCTCGCCTTGTCACCGAGCTTGTGAATTACGCTGAGCAGGTCATCCGCCGCGGCGGCATACAGCCGGTCATCCACGACGATATCCTTGACGCGGTAATCAAGCTTCTTGGCGATGATCTCCGCGGTGGTGAGGGCGCGCCTCGCCGGACTCGACAGGATCATGTCGGGCTTTACGTCGCGCTTCGCTAATCGCGTACCCATCTTCGGCGCGTCGCGCTCGCCGCGAGCGTCCAATGGTCGGTCCTTGTCGGGTAACGCAGGGTCATCCCAACTCGACTTCGCGTGACGAATGAGAAATAGCGTTTTCATGCAAAGTGACGGCCTTTCGATCCACAAACAGCAAGTAATCACAACGAGCTGGGCGTCGATCCGTTGTCGGGTGCGTTGCTCGGGTGCCAAGTCAGGTTATCAGACTCTTGAGAACATAACGCGCTGCTTGGCAGCTCATGCACCTCGCGCATTTCGACGTGCCCGTTGCCGCATCGGACGGTCACTACTGGGAGTGCTCGAGACCAAACGTTTGCGACTGATCATCGTAGCCGAACAGCTCGGCATATCGTCCCCAGCCGATGACAGTCCGCAAAGTGCTGTCGGCATCCCCCTGGTTGAGATGATCCTGGAGTTCGATCTCGAAGCGCCCTCGCGGCGCCCGGTGATTCTCCCGCTCGTCGAGCACCTGGCGGATATGGGCGGCGAGCGGCACGAAACGGATGAGATGCTCCCGGAACAGCCGCTTACGCTCTTCGATCCCGCTTTGCGCGAAGAGGCGGCCGGCGGCGGTCAGTTTGATGGTTCCGCCAATGAGCTCAGCGAACTCGAGGATATGCAGCGCGGCGGCAATCGGAAACAGATCGTTGATTGCAAGGGCAAGCGGCCCGGCAATCTTGGCGAGCTCGCCATGCCCTTCGTAAGGCGGCGAGGCGAGAGTCTCGACGAAACCGCCGATCTGATTGAGCGACACGGACGGCAGTGGTTGTACCAACCCGCCGTGGATCTTGCTTTGTGCGCTAATCGCTTCAGTCATGCGCGAGGTGAGAATCGAGTAAATCTCATCGACAATGGCATGGAATGCCGCGTCGAGCCGGTTGCGTGGTTGGGGCAAGGAGACTGGAATCTCCGCGGCGATGTGCCCGGGATTCGCACCTAGGACCAGGATCCGGTCGCACATCAGGACCGCCTCCTCGATGTTGTGCGTCACGATGAGCACTGCCTTGGTGGGCAGCTTGTGCTCGATCCAGAGATCGAGGAAGTCCGTCCGCAGGGTTTCGGCGGTCAGTACGTCCAGCGCTGAAAACGGTTCATCCATCAGCAGTAATGTAGGTTCGCTGACGATGGCGCGCGCAAAGCCGACGCGTTGCCGCATGCCGCCCGAGAGCTCGCGCGGGTAGGCAGACTGAAAGCCGTCGAGGCCGATGAGATCGATGGCTGCCAGTGCGCGGCGCCTCGCTTCGTCTTCTGACAATCCCTGCGCGTCACGCCCGGGAGCGCGATTTGTACGTCACCCACCGCAATAGCTTCCGAGGCGACGACAAAGAACCATCCCCCCGACATCGACATCATCATGTTCCAAATCAGGCCGGGCATGGCGAACGGAACTTCCAGGCGCCAGAAGCGCTGCCAGGCAGAGACGCGGAATCCGCGGCTGGCTTCGTCGAGGTCGTTGGGAACAGTGCGCAGTGACTGATAGAAGCTGAACGCCATGTTCCAGGCCTGGGCGGTGAAGATCGCGAAAATCGTCGCCAGCTCAGGCCCCAGGACGTTGCCGGGAAACAAGGCGACGAAAAACACCACCGTGAACGAGAGATAGCCGAGGACCGGCACGGATTGCAGCACGTCCAGCAAAGGGATCAGCAGCATTTCCGCGCGGCGGCTCTTGGCGGCCATCGTGGCATAGGTAAACGTGAAGAGCAGAGAAGCCACGAGTGCGGCCAGCATCCGTGTCACCGTGCGCAGGGTGTAGAGCGGCAGCGCCGAAGGCGCCAGTGAGATCACGGGCTGATGTGCGACCACAAAGGGCGCCACCATCTGGCGAGCGCCCGCGCCAAGCAGCAGAATGACCGCGACGACCAGTAGAATGGCAGCCAAGTCGCGCCAGCTCATCGCGCGCTGGTACGAAATTCCTCTCCTCAGTAGCTCTGCATGGTGCATTCGTTGCTGTTTCCAGTTATCACCCCCACCGAATCATGCCTGAGGCGGGAACCTGCTGGTTGCCCGCGTCAAGCCAATGCCCGGAAACTCTGCTCGGTCTCGGCATACACTGCCAAGGGGGTTGCATACGGCCGCCCGAAGTTCGATGGCGCCTAGCTGACCACGGCCCCGAATATGCGCCCGATGCAAAAAGTGATCAGCGCTGCGGCGGCGCCGATGACGACCTGTCGCACGCCCGAGAAGGCGGTCGACCGGCCGTTGAAGAAAGACGTTATAACTCCAAGTGTGAACAAGCCTACCAGCGATGCAGTGATGCTTCCGATCATCCCCGATCGGCTTGCCAGAACGAAAAACGGCAGCAGGGGCATGGTTGCGCCTAACGCAAAAAGCACGAACGAAACCGACGCTGCACTGACGGGATTGGCGCCCAGATGAGCTGGCTCGATTCTAAGCGCTTCATGCACCAGCATGTCCGCGGCGGCAGGTTCCTCTGCAAGGATTTTGTCTACGGCACGTCTCGCGTCGTCCTCGGTCATCCCTTTCGCCTGGTAGATCAGCGCCAATTCCTTGCCTTCCAGCGCCGCAGTAGCGTGCACGTTCTCGATCTGCCGGTCGATTTGGCGTGCCGCCATTTCGCGGGTGTTAGTGACCGATAACCACTCGCCCAAAGCCATCGCGCAGGCCCCGGCAAACAGGCCGGCGACCCCGGTCAGCAAAATGGCGGAGCGTTGCCCGCCGCCGCCGGCGACCCCCATCAACAGGCAGAAATTCGATACTAATCCGTCGTTCGCGCCAAGGACGGCGGCTCGCAAATTGTTGGCTAAGTTGCTGCCGCCCCAACCAGTATCCTCCGCCGTTGCCTCGCCGGCCGGAGGCGCGTAACTTCCGATTGTTCGCATGACCGCGGCGTGACCTCGTTCCTCTTTGGCCAGTCCCGCGGCTCTGGCGTCGTCCTGCTCCGAATACTGGTCCCGATCAGAAAGCTCCCGTGAAGTGATGCTGGGGACCACGAAGGCGACACCGAACTGCCGGGCCAGTTGTGTCAGCATCCGAGTTCGCAGGGAGGGTCGGAATTGCGGAATGGGGTGTCCCGCCAAGCGCAAACGTTCTTCCCAGAAAGTCGAGTGCTCTCGCTCGGAGGCCGCCAGCTTATTGAACACGCTGCTCAGACTGCCATTGCGTTCGATGACGGCAAGAGCCTGGTAAAGCGCCGCGCTATCGCGCTCGGCTTTCCAGTTGCGCAGTAACCGCTTCAGCTCATTCGATTCCACAAGTGTCTCCGCAGCCGCTGGCCCGCAGTTCAAGCACAGCGTAAGTTCGGTCTCTCACTGATCTTTCGAGCTTTTCGCAGGATGTGTGGCAGAGCAGAAATCGCACTCTCCCTCAAGCCCCAATCTGCATCGTTAATTTTGGCACAAACGCGTTACGCGCGTATCTTGCAGCGAGGACTTTTTAGGAGCTGCCGAATCCGGTCGCCGAGCGCGCCCGCTTTACCCTCGCGGTGACAGCAACGCCAATTGGCTCTGCGTGTGCTCGTAGCCGATGGCAATGATTTCGGCGGCGCGACCAAATTCCAGCAAACGGATGTGCCCCAACGGCAGCTGAATGATCACATCCGGCCGATCGAAGGCCAGACGGGACTGAGTGATGCGGGTTTCCATGATATTGATCGATGCCAGAAGCACCTCGAAAATACTGGGCAGCGGTTCTTCGGACGAGAACCAGCACGACCACTGCGCCGCGGCCGGCGCATCGCGCTCGAGCAGCTTCTGCTTCAGATCCTTGATCGACAGGCGATAGTCGGCCAGCCAGCGCGAGAACATGCTCTCGGCAATGTCCCCGCCGCTGTCCGCTTTCCCCGCGCTCCGCAGCGGCTTCAGATTCTTCCCGGCGAGAATCCAGACGCCGCGAGCCTTGGCGTGAACTTGGTTAGAGGCACGGCATTGAGGATGCCCATGGAGCATGCAATCTCCAATGGTTTTGGATTCGGCGGCGTGAATGCGAGCGTCGTGTTCCGCCATTGGCATTAATCTGGCAGGTGCAGAACTCAGGTGGGGCGATGGGCGTCATGGCAACCTTGATCGATAGCTTTACCGTTCAGCACTGCGAGCATGTCAGCCAGCGTTCCTTCGAGGCCGCGTCGCTGCCTTCGAGGCCGAACTTGGCAGCGTCGAGGACCCCGCCATCATCCCGCGTGAGGTCGCCGACCAACTTCCGCTCGAATCCCCGGCTTTTTCAACAATGTCGGTCTGCTCTGAAGTCACGAATTGACCTGCCGGTTTTCTTTGGACCAGATTTGACTTAGGAAATGGCCCGTCGCGCGCAAGCGCCTCCCGGCTATCCGCTGGTCAGCGCCACGCTCGTCGGGCATCTGGCGGTCTCGGAAGACCGGCAGGGAGAGCGCCTGGGCGCCATGCTTCTGGCTGACTCCGTGCAGCGTGCCTACTGGAGTGCGGATACGGTCGGCTCGTCGATGTTGGTGGTGGACACGATCAATGAGCGCGCGGCTGCCTTTTACGAAGGAAACGGCTTCGTGCGCCTGCCGGACTCACTCCGTCTGGTGCTGCCGATGCATACAATTCGGCGACTTGTGGAACCATGACCCGATATTTGACGGATCCAAACTCAAAACTGTCAGACGCAGTTTAAGCGGGGAGATCGTTCCACTCGAAGCCTTCACAGGCTGTGTATCCATGAATTTGGCGCGTCGCGTGAATCGAGCAGCGGTGAGGGTGCTGGTCCTCGACATGGTCGGCGGCCGACTGATGTTCCCTCAGCCACAGAATGCCTCCAACCTACTGGTGTACCACGGAAGTGTACCTCGAATCTGGTGTATAAAAACACGTTTTTTATACCTCGGTGCCTAACCTATCTACCGCGTCCTGACGGCGCGGAGGTTCGAGACCGATCTGGCCACGGCTAACGCCTCGAAATACGCCGCCGCGCCCGATAGATTGCACCAAGCCGCCAAACCTTTGGGCCGTCTGCGCCCGCAGGACGGGCACACGTGAGGCGATCGAGTATCCACGCAGGTTTCCTGCTCCGCCAATAGTTCATCGCCACCGACGGTATGGGCCCCGAGCAGGAAATGGTCAACATAGTTACGTGGCTTCGGATAGAAGATCATCCATTGGCAGGCGTCGCCCGGAAAAGCCACATTGAAAGCGCCGCTATCATCGCGGCGTCCGCTTTAAACAATTCTTTCGGCGAAAATTCTCTACCGTCGGCGTCAAAGATCTTGGCTCTGTCACCAAATCGTGTTGGTACTCGCTAAATCATTTTCGTAGTGCGGCCACGTTCGCATCAACAGCCTTTATGATCGGTCGAATCGACGTACGACGAATCGGTTGGCGGGCCAAGCAGGGCCCGAACTGCCCCACCTGCTCCAGCATCCGCTCTAGGCTTGCAATCGCCGAGCCCCGCTTGATTCCTCCTTTGGCTGCAAGCTGAAGGAGGTGGGCTCGGGTGACCCGACGAGCCTCACCGCAGATATCCATCTGGTGCTCCCCGCCGGGGCCGGAGTTAAATGTCAGATCGTAGGCAGGGGCAAGCCGCCACCTGCGATCTTGATCGAGGCGGAAAGCAAAGTTCTTGGAGTGGTCATCTCGATTATTGAAGATCACATTGAACACGGCGCGTTCGTAGGCTTTTAATATCTCTCGTTCGTCTGCCGTGAAAGCGCGGGTGACACGCAGCAAACTGATGTAATCGATGGAGGGCACCCTAAAGTCAGCATGCAACGCGCCCGCCAAGGTATGTACCGGCACGCGCATGCCGGATTCAATATCGAATCTTGCGATACCAAAGGCGGCATGGGCGCGCCCAGGTTCAAAGTGTCGTGTCTCGGGGACCTCAATTCCACACGCACGTGCGGTTTCGCAATAAGCGTGCTCAATCGCGCACACTTCCTTGTGCTCGTTTTTAGCTGGGAACTTAATCAGGTAGGGAACGTGTTTCGGATCGGGCATGGTGCTGATGGTCCCATCCGCGACGTTGTAGCCCACAAGCACCTTCGGGCGCGCACCGTGCGCAGACCCTCCAAGCACCAAAAGATCCTTCAAGACTTCAGAGTCTTTGCCGGTCAGGACGGTGCCGACTTCCTCGGCGAGCTTGAGCAGCGTCGTGTCGGGATCAGTCAACTCCACTGTATCCGCAGGCTCGAAGGTCAGCGCTCCGAGGGTCCGTTCGCCGAGGAAGGCAAGCCGATCGAGAGGGGACAACGTCGCGGCCTCAAGCCCGCGTCGGCGAAAAAAACGATCCATCAGAAGCATGCCCCAGCCATCCGGGAGCGCATCGGCAATCAGACCAGGCAATCGAAAGAGGAAGCGAGGAAAATCCCCATACGCATCCTCTCGCAGTGGCAGGCGAACTGGCGAAAGCTCAAGGCCTTCGCGCAAGGCCTCTTTTGAATATTCGAACAAGAGCTGGTGGCCATCGTCTGCCAACTGTCCGAGCGGCCAGTTTTCACCCCACCCGCGGTATCGGACCAGCAGTTTCTTCATTGATGCCGACTTCGACGCGCGCGCACCCTCGGTGCAGTTGCGAGCTGCTCCATCTGGGAAATCGACTTGGGTCTTGCGACAAAAAGCGTCTCGAACTGATCAGACACACCTAGGACACCGGCGATACGGATGAGCGTGTCGAGCGCGGACCCAGCGGTCTTTGCCTCAAGGTTCTTGATGGTGCCCACATTGAGGTCCGTGCGCGCGGCAAGCTCTTCCTGCGTCATCCGAAGCGCTAGTCGGCGGCTCTTGAGCCGAAAGCCCAGTTCGGCTGAGATCTCGGCGGGCGACATGAGTTTAATATCCAGCATAATAGCTGTTAAATTCGAATTACTAGCGTTAGTGGCTATTATAATAGCTATTGAAGTTAAATACCAGTCCGTCTGTCGAGGATTCCCGGCTATTCTGAAGCTCCCAGCATGGGGCCTAGTTTAGCCAGTCAGATTTGGGGGTTAACTGCAGAAGCGCAGCGCTCGGCGGCGGCTCGCCCAATGACCTCGCGCCGGCACTCAAAAGTTGGAAGGAGTCATTTCATCCGACCTCGTATTCAACCGATCGGCTCTCCCCTCCTTCGCAGCGCATCCCAGCTCCGATCGCCGACCTCGCGCACGAGATATGGCAACGCGCGAGCAGCGCGGCCGTGGTGGAACGCAAAGGGAGCGGCGCGGCCCGTGCGCTCGCGATGCGCACCGAAGAGGCCCAGTCGCTGAAAACCCAAGTCACGAGCCTGCGCGATCAGCTGCAACACGAATCAATCGCCTTGGGCGAGCTGCGCGCGCAAGCCGCGCGTCACGAAGCCGTGGCGCGCGACGCCCTCGCCCGCCTCGAGGCATCCGAGGCGCGAGAGCGCCGGGCCCTGCGCGACTTAGGCAGCGCCCGAGAACGCCTCTCGGAGTGGGAGGCGACGGTGACACAACTGCGCGAACAGGCCGCGCTGGCCGCCTCACGGCGCCGACCGGTGACGATGACTTCTCGTTCATCGAAACCCGCGAAAGGGCGGCAGAAGAAATCCACGCGAATCATCAGAACCGTTCGCAAGAAACCCAAACGGTTGACGCGCGCCTCCACCAAGAAACGTAGACCATCGGGCCGGAAACGCTGATGGCGCTATTCGGATACCGTATTTATTGGTAGCAGCGTTGACGAAGGGGCCTTCCATCGACACCGCGTTTTGGATTAGTTTACGGTGGACACGAAGGACGCGATATTGTCGGGTTCATCTCGAACAGGATCTGTGGAGCGGCCGGGTCCTGACGAACGTCACAGGTCGCGTCGGAACGGGACTTGGCCGCGCGCTCCGCTCAATCAGCTATGATCGAGGTTGCGTTGCTGATGTTGGCCGGCATCGCGAAGCGGCGGCGGCAGCGCGGACTCGGCAATAATCAGCGCTACACGGTCAGCAATACCGGACCAAGCGACAAGGAGCAGGGATGGCACTTGAAGAGCTTCGGCGCGAGCTGGAACGGCGTTTCGAGATTGCCCGCTCGGACGGCCGGCATCCTGACGATTTCCAAAAGGTGGAGCTCTACCTGATTGAGTATCAGGTTCAGAACGAAACGCTGTCCGAGTCTGATTCTGCAACGGTGCGCGCATGGCTCGACGAGCGCTGCGATCAGCTGCCCGTGCCGCTAGCGACTGACGCCGCCTATGCGGCCGCGACGTCAATCTGCCAATCGGTCGGCCGGAAGCTGACGGACGACGCCGATGTGCGGACCCTGATCCAGACCTGGCCGGCGCCGATCGCGCACGAGCTGCTGGCGCTGATCGAAGCGCTGCAAGGAACAGTGGATGGCAATCAGTCCCGCGCACCCTCGCCTGAGTCCGCGCTACTACAGCTGCGTGATCTGATTGAAATCCTGCTGCGTGTGCCCAGCATCGCACTGGCCCGTGCGCTCATCGACATGGAAGGCGAAGAGGCTCAATGGGCATTCAGCAAGCTGATTACGGCCAGCGGCGGCAACTGGATGGAACTGGCCCGCGGAGCCGCCCAACGCCTGCTGAATCGCGCGCCAGCTCATCCGCTGAATTCCCTCGCTGGCCTGTTCGTTTCGCATACCGAAATACGCGAAAAGTTCATCGCCTACATTCAGCGCCACCATCCGGACGGTTTGCCACGATTTCGCGCCGAGTGCCCCGGCGGCCAGGCGCGCCCGCCGGCGGAGACGCCGAGCGGCGCCCCGGATCCGCGATGATCTCCAATCCGCGCGTCCGGAGGCCGATGTCTTCATGCGCGGAGCGGTGTGCTAGGTTGCCGCGCGCTACCGGTACATAAAGGGCGATCGCAATCCATGGCGGCAAGAACTTCGAGCCTGATCTTGGCTTTCGCTTGCGCCGCGCTCGGAGGCTGCATCTCGTTGGGACCGCATGCGCTGAAGGCGGAATAGACCTACTGCTACGAATCACGGTGCAATCGATCGGCGATCTCAGCAATGCGACCATGCTGGGCGGGTCCACGGGCAACGGTTCGCCCGGATTCTTCGAGTTGCTGCACATCTTCAGGCGTCTGCAACTCGCCGGAGAGTTGTCGATCCAGTACAAACCCAGCGGCGACGCCGGCGAGGTGAGCCTGACGATCGGCGCGCCGCAGGGCCCGGAGCCGGCCGCGACGCAGGCCGATGTCGAGCGCGCCCATGCACTCCTTCATCTGCCGGGCCAAATCCAGCAATTCCGCATCGTCGCCGGCAACGGCGCGACGCGTTCCGGAACCATCGCCGTATCGACCCGCTCGGTGCTCGCGATCTTGAGCGACTTAGGCGCCGAAATCGTCGTGCCTGCGGCGGACGTCCAGACCGGCGCCACCAAGCCGTCGATCGCGCTCGTGGGCGGTGAAACCCGCCCCGTCGTGGTGGTTCACATCGGCCGGAAGGTTCCCCCGACCGCCTACTCGGCCGTGCGGTATCGGTCCTCGCAGTTCTGGATCGATGATACCGACTTCGACTCCAAATACGCGCTGACCGTGGTTCAGAACGTCATGGCGTTGGCCGAGTTCACGGACACGTCGCATGCGCCGGTGGTCACGGTTCCGGCCAATTGAAGCGCTGCGACCGAATCTCGTGCACCGGTACCGATCGCAGCGGCGTCAAGTCCGGGCCGGGCGTCGAGGCGGCCGCAGGCGCGGTCCTCGTAGAGCCGGCGCGTAGCCACGCCGGCAATGAAGAATCGAAAGAAGCCGAAAACTAGTCACATTGTCCGTCACTTTATCAAAGCTCCACAAACGATAATACGGAGTGACGGTCAACATCGCAGTTGGATCAATTTCGCTGGTTTGGGCTTAGACCCCCACGAGGCCATCGACCGGATCGCGCGAAGTTCACCCGGCCCGGATACATCTGGACCTAGTTACAGGCGTATATCAGCGTCCAAACGCCATCACCACCTGGTTTGTGGGTTCTCGCCCGGTAGTTGGGCGAGCGACGGTGTGGCCGTTGCCACCACCGCGAGGGCCGTGAGGATTGACAAGCGGCGAGTCATCATTTGGCGACCTTTACATTGAAGGTCACCGTGTTGGCCCCGCCGGCGTTCTTGATGACGAACTTGTACTGCCCGTCTTGCTTCGGCGTGACCTTAACCAAACACTTCGGTCCGGGCGAGTCGTCCTTAGCGACTTCCGCGCCGGAGGAGTCGTAGACGGAAAGGTGCACGTCGGTATTCTTCAGGCCATCCGTGGTGGCCTCGAACTCTTTCCCCGCCGTGAAAGACAGAAGGTAAGCGACCTCTCCCTTGTCCTTCATCTCGATCTTCTTGCCATTGAACGCCGCCCCGTTGCCCAGGTCGGTCGGCTTGACGTCCTGCGCGGGACACAGGGTGACGACCGCGAACATAACTGCCATCACTGCTGTGACTAACCGAGTAATCGATTTCATTTGATGTTTCCTCCAGAGTCGGATCAGATCCGCAACATTGATGCTGCGCCCAAAGGTATGGGAAAGTCGTAAAAAAAGCATAAATAGTTCATAAAGGCCAATGCCGTGAATCCTTTGGCGAAGCCGATCGAATCGATCATCCGTTCCGGGGAGAAACCGAACTCCCCGTGCAGGTTAAAATGCCCATACGCACCTACCGAGCCGTTGCGCATGGCGTTGAGCAACGCTTCGCGGTGGCCCTGATCGGGCTGCCCCGTTACTGGGCGACGATCCCCCAAGCGACGGAGGGACCCCCGATTCTGTGGGACTTTTGTGTCGTTTGTTTAAGTTCACCCATCAGCCGCGAATATAGCTTCACATAATCCCGCGCCATGCGCCTGGAGTCGAAGCGTTGCTCGAAGACCTGCCGGCACGCGTGGCGGCTCAAGGATGCAACGTCAGGCACCGCTTTGACCGCTTCCTCGAGCGTGTCCACCACAAATCCCGTCCCGCCGTGCGCGAGCACCTCCGGGACCGAACCGTTCTTCCACGCAATGACTGGGGTGCCGCAAGCCAGCGACTCGATCATGACTAAGCCGAAGGGCTCCGGCCAATCAATGGGAAACAGGAGGGCTGGCGGCGTTCGCTCCGACTGCGGTCATGGGACAGGTACAGCTAGCGACGCCCGCATCAATTGGTGGGTCCGCATCATGACGGATTCATCCAGCGGCTTCCCTTTCGTTTCGCAGCTCCCGGTCTCCGAAAGTCATGACGGTCGTGTTGGTGTCGTCACGGATGCCGCTCATGGAGCTTGCGACCAAAGCATTGACTTACGCTGGTCGTCACGGAGCGCGTTGGTTCTATCCGATCCGCATGCGCCGCGCCTTTCGCCGCGATTTGGCTGAAGCCGCTCGCACCCAGAGGACCATGAGCGCGGCCGCGACCACCGCAAGCAACGCGGTGTAATAGACGATTATCGCCGTTCGGTCGTGCCAAGGGCATTCCATGCCTCGACATGTCGCTCCCGGCGGTAATAAGGGAACCGCGTACCCAAACTGGCCCGGCAGGAGAATCAGCATCCCCAGCATGCTTTGGTTGTACCGATAACCGTGTCGCACGCTCATGGTGGTCGCCTAAACACCCGTTTGTGGCATGCGCCGTCTTGAGTTGTCCATTCGACAACAATTTTTCTCTCTCTCCGCTCCAAGTGTCGCCACGTACCATCAGAGCGTCGAAGGTCGCGAAACGGCGTGCCGCCGAGTGTCCGTCCGGTCCTGCGGAAATCAAATCCTGCCCAGTTCGATAACTGTGCACACAGTGCAAAAGCGATTTCCTTGACAATATTGCCAAGCGCGACTGCGAGCAGCAATAGCGCAATGATAAGCAGCACGAAGTAATACGGGCTGCGGGGCGCTGGCCCACTCAAGCCGATTCGCATAACGCCCCACAGCGTTACACATCCACTGAAGCGGCAGAGTTTAGTAATTGCCGGAGGACCGTACGTCGACATCGATAGCGGAAGAAACTCGTACGCCAACGCGAGTCCGATTGAGCCGCTCAATCGGACAGCCCCGTTTAACGTAGAAGAATTAAATTGTGCCACTTATACCTTGGGCGTTTTGCTGGTCCTACCCGCTCTCGTCGGTGATGGCAGCTTTTATTGCGTAGCTTTCATCGTTATCGACCATCAGTCGATAACCGACTCCCGTCTCGGTGATCAGGTACCGAGGCTGAGTCGGGTCTGGTTCGAGCTTCTGCCGCAGCATCTTGATATAGGAGCGCAGGCCGTGGGTGTCGCCGAGGCGGTCGGGCCCCCACGCTGCCCGGATCAGCTGTGCTGGGGTCACGATCATTCCGGCGTTGCGCGCGAGGGCGTCCAAAACGCGAAATTCGAGCGGCGTCAGGTGCAGGACGCCGCCGGGACCTTGAGCGCTGCGCTTGGTCAGATCGACCGTCGCTTCTCCGAGCCGAAGCAGCGGCAGTTGGTCCCCGCGGCGCGCGTTTCGGCGCAGCGCGGGCCCGCACCCGCGCCAGCAATTCCGGCGTACTGAACGGTTTGGCGAAGTAGTCGTCGGCACCGGCATCGAGCGCTGCGATCTTGTCCGTCTCCATCGTGCGCGCCGACAGTACGAGGATGGGCATCGGCGAGAAGCTGCGGATATCTCGAATTACGGACAGCCCGTCCCGGTCAGGCAGGCCGAGATCGACGATGGCGAGATCCGGCCGATGGTTGCGCGCCTCGATAATTCCGCGTGCAGCGGTTTCCGCTTCGACCACCCGGTAGTGCTGCGACTCGAGAAGCACCCTGAGCATGTCGCGGATGCCAGCGTGGTCCTCGATGATCAGCACGCGGAACATCGTCTCGGTCACGGCGCAGGCTCCGCGGTCGGCTGCGTGAATACAAAGCGCGCGCCGCCGCCCGGGCGCTGCATCGCGGAGATGCGTCCCCCGTGCGCATTGATGATAGCCCTGCAGATCGCACCTCCTAGAACCGCTAGTCGCGGTAGCAGCGCCGAACGCGATTTCTGTACGCCTGGTCAACGTTACAAGATGCGTCCGCGACCTGTGGCGCGAGTTCCGGCGAATGCTACGAGCGGAGATGCTAGGGTGAGCGATATAAATTTGTTATTGAATTTCGCTTTGGCGCGCGAAATGTGACGCACACGTCCCTTACGCTCCTCGCTTGGTTCTGTCGCAATAAGGAGCCGCGCCCGAATAACGTAGCCAATTTTATTCCGGCTTTTGTTCTGCCAAGACGATATGATTCCACGACATTGTACAAGTTATTTTGACGCGAGCGCTAAGCGCGCACTTGGTAAGCGGACCACGGATTTTAACGACAAGGTGTAAGCGTTGATCGCGATGGCGACACGATCGACTTCCTCCTCAGAGCCAAGCGCGATTGCGCTGCGGCGCGGCGTTTCCTGGAAGAGGCCATGGCATTGCACGGCGAGCCGGAGAAGATCACCATCGACAAGAGCGGTGCGAACACGGCGGCAATCGAGAGCTACAACGCCGAGTATTGCAGCGACATCGAACTGCGCCAGTGCGAGTACCTCAACAATATCGTCGAGCAAGATCATCGCGCTATCAAACGGATCGTTCGACCGATGCCGGGGTTCAAGGTCTTTCGCTGCGCACGCATCCTCATCACCGGCATTGAGACGATGCACATGATTCGCAAGGGCCAGCTCGATGGCCATGACGGAGAAGTCTTGTCCGCCGCCGATCAGCTTTATTCACTGGCACTCGATCCCTTATTGCGACAGAACCCTTTAATTCAACAAAAGCGCAGAATGCCCCGTCAAGGCACGCGGGATTGCAATTCGCGCTACGGACCTGAGGTGGAAACGGGATATGAGCAACATGGAAAAACCTAGTGACATTATCATCGGCGCGCGGCTGCGTCGGCGCCGAGGTGCTCGTTTCGTCCTGCTCGCGGTCTTGGGTGTTGTGGTTCTTGGCGGCAGCACGGCAGCGTCCTATTACGTCGACGCTCTCTGGTTCGAATCACTTGGCTATGCGTCCGTGTTCTGGACGCGGCTCGGCCTTCAGGCCGCGACTTTCGCAGCCTTTGCCCTCGTTACCTTTCTGGTAGTCTACGGCGCGTTCCGGGCGCTGAAGCCCGATCGGCTCGTCGAACTGATCGGCGCCACGATTCTCATCAACCGGCGGCCGGTAACGCTGCCGGTCGAACCCGTCCTCAAGCTGATTGGGCTCGGGGTGTCGGTGGCAATTGCCGCTATAACGGGCGCCAGCCTGATGGAACGCTGGATGACCATGGCCCTGTTCTGGTACGCGCCGCGTAGCGCAACAATGCCCGACCCCATTTTCGGGCGATCGCTCGACTTTTACCTGTTTACGCTGCCGGCTGCGCAGCTCATCACCGGATGGCTGATGATACTGTCGGTAATCGTCTGCGCGATCGCCGCTGTGTTCGTCGTCGTCATCGGCGGTACGCGCATCTTGACGCAGGGGCGAGTTTCCGCGGTGCCGACCAGACTCTGGCGCGGCTTGTCGATCAGCGTCGCCGCCTTGTTCTTAATGCTCGCCGCGCGCGTGTACCTGGGGCGCTTCGAGCGGCTATTCGAGGACGGCGCAGTCTTTACGGGCGTCACCTACACGGACGCGCACGTCACCCTGAACGGTATGCTGGCAGTCTGCGTGGCGCTGGTCGCCGGCGCGGTCATCGCCGGGGTTGCTGCAGTCTCGGCACCGCGCCCGCGCTGGCTGCTCGCTACCGCCGTTCCAGCCATCGCCTGCTACTTGATCTTAGCCGTCGTGCGCTGGTACGTCGGTGATTTTATCGTTGCACCGAACCAGCTGGTGCGAGAGCGGCCCTTCATTGCACACAATATAGAAATGACACGGCGGGCTTACGCGCTCGACCGCATCGAGACGCACGCGTTTCCCGCCGACACTGGAATCGAGGCGGTGGAACCGGCCAACAATCAGACGACGCTCGAGAACATACGTCTATGGGACTGGCGGGCGTTGCAGGATACGCTCCGTCAGATTCAGGAAATCCGGACTTACTACGACTTCCCAGGCATCGACATCGATCGATATCAGATCGGAGGTTCGGTCCGCCAGATGATGCTGGCGACCCGCGAACTCAATGTGGAAAAGTTGCCGCAAAGCAGCCGCAACTGGATCAACGAGAAGCTGATCTATACCCACGGGTACGGCGTCACGATGAACCCAGTGAACGGCTTCACGCCTGAGGGGCTGCCGACACTCGTCCTCAGCAATATGCCGATCCAGAGCACGATTCCGGGTCTCACAGTGACGCGCCCGGAGATTTATTTTGGTGAGCTCACCAATACCGATGTCTACGTCAAGACTCGCCAGAAGGAATTCAACTACCCGCAAGGCGATGCCAACAATTTGACCTCCTACCAGGGCAATGGCGGCATTCGGCTGGGCGGCTGGCTCCGCCGTACGCTGATCGCGCTCGATCGCGGTGATCTCGCGAAACTGCCGTTCAGCGACGATGTGAATTCGGAGAGTCGTTTGCTGATGCGTCGCCGCTTAAGCGAACGCGTGCAGGAACTCGCGCCGTTTCTCACGCTCGATCCGGACCCCTACGTCGTGGTCGGCGAGGATGGCCGACTCTACTGGCTGATGGACGCCTTCACGACGTCCGACAGCTATCCGTACGCGCGCCGTTACCTGCTAGGCGATGACAGGATCAACTACATTCGCAACAGCGTGAAGATCCTGATCGATGCATACACCGGGAAGACGACATTCTATGTGTTCGACACGCACGATCCGGTTATCGCCGCCTATCGGGCGGTGTTTCCCGGCTTGTTCACCGACGCGGCGGCGATGCCGGCCGCCGCGCGCAAGCATGTGCGGTACCCGGAACTGCTGCTGAACGTGCAGGCCGCCGTCTACGGTCTCTACCACATGACGAATCCCGATGTGTTCTACAACCGGGAGGATCTTTGGAGCGTGGCCACGGAAGTCATCATGCCCGATCAGCACCAACAGGTCATGGAACCCAACTTCGTGCTGATGACCCTGCCGGGCGAACGGTCGACCGAATTCATCGCGATCCTCCCGTTCACGCCGGCCAATCGCAACAACCTGATTGGCTGGATTGCAGGTCGAAGCGACGGAGAACACTATGGCGAGGCGGTGGTCTACGACTTTCCCAAGACCAAGCTGATCGACGGACCCTCGCAGATCGAGGCCCGCATAGATCAGAACGCCCAGTTGTCTGGTCAGTTGTCGCTGTGGAATCAGCAAGGTTCGCACGTGCGCCGCGGCGGCCTGATCGTCATTCCGATCGGGCGGGCGCTGCTCTACGCGGAGCCTATCTACCTGCAAGCAGATCGCAGTCCCATGCCTGAGCTGCGGTTGGTGGTGCTCGCGGTGCAGGATCGGCTCGCTTACGGGCCGACGTTCGAAGCGGCGCTGGCCGCCCTGTTCGGGACGGCTCCGTCCATGCTCAGCGCGCAAGTCTCGCCGGTTGCTCCCGCCGCACGGCCAGCGAGCGCCACAACCGCGGTGCCGGCAGCTCCGGGTGACATCAACGCCCTGATTGCCGAGGCGGCTCGGGACTTCATCGATTATCAGCAACTGACGGCTGCCGGAAAGCTCGCTGAGGCAGGTGAGAAATTGGAGGCGCTGAAGCGCACACTGGAGGAGCTGCAGACTCGCCGCCATTGATCGAGGATACCTTTTATTACTTTATTAAGCGCCTGCCAATGATCGCAAGGGGCAGATCGTGAACGGCACCGTGCCTGGCGGTGACCCGCCCACGAGCCTTCTGAGCCGCGCTATCGTGTCCGCGGCCATTCGGAATTCGTTGACGAAGCTCGTCCCGCGTGTGCAGTTCCGAAACCCCGTGACTCTCGGGGTCTATGTTGCGAGCATCTTCACGACGATCTTCGGATTGGCGACGGCCGTCGGTGCGCCGGATGGCGCGCGGCGCTCAGCGTTCGTTCTTGCGATCGCGGCGTGGCTGTGGTTGAGCGTCCTGCTGGCGAATTTCGCAGAATCAGTCGCCGCAGAGTGGGGCAAGGCACGAGCGGCGACGCTGCGATCGATGGGCCGAAATTTGTACGCGAAGCGGCTGCTCGGCATCAATCGCAGCGAGTACCGTCTCGTCGAAGCGGGTGCGCTGCGTCGTGGCGATCTCGTGTTGGTCGAAGCCAACGACATCATTCCCGCCGACAGCACGGTGATCGAAGGAGCGGCGTCGGTGAGTGAAGCCGCGGTGACCGGAGAGTCGGCACCCGTACTGCGCGCCGTGCGTCGGGATGTGTCGTACGTGTCCCGCGGCACGCGTGTGCTCTCCGACTGGCTCGTCGTGCGCGTGAGAAGCCGTGAAGGATTTTTCGACCCGATGGTCACGATTTGGGAGGGCGCCCGGGGCTCCGGCACCCCGCAGGAGATCGTCTTGTCGATGTTGCTCGCGACGGCACCGATCGCGTTCCTGCTTAGTATCGCGCCGCTCGCGCCTAGGAGTGCGGGTGCAGGCGGCGTTCTGGCGCTCTCGGCGCTCGTCGCGCTGCTCGTGTGCTCCATTCCGATCACGACCCGCGCAGCGGTCGCCGCGCTTGGCTTCGTCAGCATGGCTCGGTTGATGCGGGCCAACGTCATCGCAACCTCCGGCGTCGCGGTGGAAGCCGCGGCTGACATTGACGTGCTGGTGCTCGACAAGACAGGAACGATCACGCGCGGTGACCGGCATGCTGTCGCGTTTCGGCCGGCTCCGGGAATTGCCGCCCGCGACCTGCTGGACGTGGCGCAGCTCGCCTCGCTCGCCGATGACACACCGGAGGGCCGCTCAATCGTCGCGCTCGTGATGCAGATGCCAGATCAACAGCTGCGGGATCTGTCCGACATGGCGCCGACGTTCCATGAGTTCTCCGCGCAGACGCGCATCAGCGGCATCGACCTGGAAGGTCGGAGGCTTCGCAAGGGCGCGGCAGATGCAGTTTGCCACTTCGCGAAGGCGGCAGGCGGCAGCTGGCCGCCAGCGGTCAGCGAGCTGGTCGACGAAGTGGCTCGCTCCGGTGCCACGCCGCTCGTGGTCGCCGACGGTCCTCGGGTCCTGGGCGTGATCGACCTACGCGATATCGTCAAGAGCGGTATCCGTGAGCACTGCGCGGCGCTACGCCGAATGGGCATCAAAACCATCATGGTAACCGGAGATAATCGGCTGACTGCAACCGCGATCGCCGCCGAGGTGGGCGTGGACGATTTTCTGGCCGAAGCGACGCCGGAACGGAAGCGTGAACTCATTCGACAATGCCAGAAGGAAGGGCACCGGGTCGCCATGTGCGGAGATGGGACCAATGATGCGCCGGCGCTCGCGCAGGCCGACGTGGCCGTGTCGATGAACTCGGGCACGCAAATGGCCAAGGAAGCTAGCAACCTGGTCGCGCTCGACTCGGATCCGACGAAATTCATCGCGATCGTCGAGACGGGCCGGCAGATGCTGATGACGCGCCGTTCGCTCACGACCTTCAGCATGGCCATCGATCTGGCAAAGTACTTCGCGATCATGCCGGTGACGTTGGCCGCGACGTATCCTGCGCTGAACGCGCTCAACGTCATGCGGCTCATGAGCCCACGGAGCGCGATTCTGTCGGCGGTGATCTTCACTGCCTTGATCATTGGCCCGCTTCTCGTGCTGGCCGCGCGGGGAGTCAAGGCGCGCGCGGAAGCCGCCGCGCGTCGCTCGCGCGGCACTCCGTGGATCTACGGACTCGCCGGGATACTGTTGCCGTGGGTCGGCATCAAGTTGATCGACGTTTGCCTCACTGCATTCGGGCTTGTATAGAGTGGCCTATGGGAGAACGATCCGCGGCTGCGGCGCACGACAGGGGGTTATCAGGCCACGTGAACCACGTGGCGGGCCGAGGCATCGGCGCGCTCACATGGCCGGGTGGCGCAGATCGCGCTCGCGCTGGAGCGCGCAGGCCTGCAGGAAGAGGCGGAACAGTCGCGTGTCACCGCGGAAACCGAGCGGCTTCGCAATACGCTCCTCGCCAGCATCTCGCACGACCTGCGGACGCCGCTTGCAGTGATCACGGGTGCGAGCAGTGCACTCAACGATCCCTCGATGACGTTTGATCCAGAAGCGCGCCGCTCTCTGACCGCGCAAATCGAGGGCAAATCCAAAGAAATGGCCGAGATCATATCCAATGTGCTGGACCTGATGCGCTTCGAGAGCGGCCAGTTTTCCTTGCGCCTTGATTGGGTGATGATCGACGACCTCGTGAGCTCGGCGCTGGAACGGCTCGGTACGCGCCTGGCCGAGCATCCGGTGGAGTCTCGCGTACTGACGGGTTTGCCTCCCGTGCATGTGGATAGCGCGCTGCTATTGCAGGTATTCACCAATCTCCTCGAGAACGTCGTGAAACACACGCCATCGGGAACCCACGCAACCATTGAGGCCGTACTGGAGGACCCATTTGTGAGAGTCAGCATCGAAGACACAGGCCCCGGTCTTCCTCCCGGGGATGTTGAGCAACTATTTGCAAAATTCCAGCGCGGCCGCGACGAAAGCAGCGCGGGCGGCGCCGGCTTGGGATTGTCGATTTGCCGCGCCATCGTCATGGCCCACGGCGGTCAAATTGATGCGACTCAGCGGTCCGGCGGCGGCGCACGCTTCTCATTCACTTTGCCGATCTCTTGACGAGCGGGCGGGCAGCGTCTTGCCCTCCAGTACCGTCGAAACGCAATCAGGGCAAAAACAGCCTGGATCGCGGCTATCGGCCAAACACGTTCTAAGAGTAGGAATATCGCGCCTAGTGTCCACGCAATCGCAAAAGCCATGCTCGAATAGGGACTGCGGGCGAGTCCATAGGACCCTAGCATGCAGGCCACCGCAAGTATGCCGATAATGAACGTCGCATCGGATCCCACGAACAGGCCTGACACCTCGGCTCAGCCACGACGCCCGGCGAATTCCGAGACTACCGTTGGTCCGATTCCGGATAAGAGATGCACTGTGCAAACAGTGCGAGTTCATCGATGTCTAACAACCCGTCATGATTTCTATAGGCACGAGCGAATTGCATTTCGAGAAAGCGAAATACTTCCTCCTTAGACACCGTCTGCGTCGCCGCGATAGACCTCACATATTCTTGGATCGCCATGAGAAACACCTCCGACTGACACCAGCATAGGCGTCAGCGCGTAAAAATGTTGTGAAGGAATGGCGATGCGGCCTTCTCATCACCGCGTCTCGCTCTAAATGCCAGAACCAGAGTTTTTTCACAGTATTTTTATAGGGGGTTAAGGACAATAGGCTCCTACGTGCAGCGCGCACTGGGTTCGCTCTCCATTAGTTCAGGTGATGCGCTGGCGATATTTGAGGTATCAAGGCATGGCCGACAACTCTAGACAAACCACACGCAATAACGACGAATGCACGGTAAGCAAGACTTAGCTACTGCACTTTTTCGAAGCTAAATTCCAGATGGCCGACCGGGATCAAGATGGCCAACTGAACATCGCGAATTGGGCAATTTTCTTCGATTCATGACGCACCCGGATTTGCGAGTCCTTCGTTCTTGGGACAGATACAGCTAGCACCCGAGTCACGCTGCCCTTTCGGCTTCCAACTCCCACGATCCGGCCGCCCGGCTACTTCTGGAATCAACAAGCCGATATCCACACGACATTTTAATACTGTTGCCGTTATGCTAACGACCATCTTCCGCTTAGTGTCATCACGACTCCAATTCGTAACTTTATTTTTATTGATTATCGTGGTGATAGACCTCGGCCACGTGCAAAGCACCACGCCCCGCCCCTCCGGATTCACGCGTATCGCGCGCGACTTAGGCCGCAAATGCATAGTTGCACGTGCGAATAAGTTGAAAACCAGTGGTGCAGGGCAAGCTTGCACGAAGAGGCAGTATGAGTTGGATTAGCCTGTCTGAATATCTAGTGTTCATCGCGGTTCTGACGGCCGTTGTGCGGCCACTCGGGTCCTATCTCGCTAAAGTCTTCGCATACGAATCGACCTTTCTGGACCGGCTCGTTGCTCCCGTCGAACGAATAATCATTCGGCTTGTCGGCCCGGCCGCTCAGCGGCCGATGAAATGGCGCGAGTATTTTCTCGCATTCGTTTGGTTTGGGGTTGCTGGAGCGGTGTTTGTCTTCTTGATCCTGAAACTGCAGCATCTGCTCCCATTCTATCGTCTCCTCGGCAAAGATGTGCTATCGACTCCGATGACCGGTGATCTTGCTGCCAATACCGCAATCAGTTTTGCCACGACCACCACCTGGCAAGCCTACGGCGGCGAAACGACGATGAGTTATTTTAGCCAGATTGTCGCATTGGCCTCGCAGAACTTTCTCGCGGGAGCGGCGGGACTCGCCGTCGGAATTGCCTTCATTCGTGGCATTACCGCCGACGGCGGCGGCGTGCTTGGTAATTTTTGGCGTGACGTCACCCGTGCCATGTTATGGGTGCTCTTGCCGCTGAGCATCCCGGGGGCACTGATCCTCGTATGGCAAGGTGTCCCGATGAACCTTCATGCCTATACAGCGGCCACGACTTTGCAAGGCGCGCCGCAACTCATTGCGCAAGGTCCCGTGGCGGCGCTCGAGTTCATCAAGAATCTCGGCACGAATGGCGGCGGCTTTTTCAATGCCAACGGCGCCCATCCCTATGAGAACCCTACCGCGCTCAGCAATTTCGTCGAAATGCTGGCCATCGTGATGCTCCCGGCCGCTCTTTGCTACACATTCGGCGCGATGACCGGAGACCGTCGCCACGGCTGGCTTCTCTATTGGGTGATGACGCTGCTATTTGCCGTTGGACTCGCTGGCGTGCACTGGGCAGAGAATGCCGGTAACCCAGCTCTCGTGCGTGCGGCAGCGCCTCATACCTTCGCCGTGGGAGATACCGCGTGGACGGGCAACACCGAGGGCAAGGAAGTGCGATTCGGCACCAGCGGAACCACGCTCGCAGTCGTCGCCACGTCGAATGGCGCCACCGGCTCCACCGCGGCAGCGCCCGACAGTCTCTCGCCGCTCGGCGGCGGCATTGCATTCTTTAATATGCTGCTTGGGGAAGTCACGTACGGTGGCCTAGGCACAGGTCTCGTTAGCATGATTCTTGCCGCGCAACTCGCCGTCTTCATCGGCGCCCTCATGATAGGTCGATCGCCTGTCTATCTCGGCAACCAGATCGGCGTTGCCGAGATGAAGCTCATCGCACTCTATATGCTCATCGCAGGCATGGTGATTTTGCCGCTCACGGCGTTGGCCGTGATGACTGCGGCAGGTCGCGCGGGGCTGACGACCAACAGCGGACCTCATGGACTGACGTCGATCGCTTTTGCGTACACCTCGAGTTTTGCCAACAATGGCCAGAGCTTTGGGGGACTCAGTGCCAATTCTGCTTTCTATAACTACACGACTTCAGTGGCGATGCTCGCGGGGCGTTTTCTTCTCGCCTTGCCGGCGTTGGCTTTGGCGGGCACATTCGCAGAGCGGCAACGGCGGGGAATCACCTCGGGCTCGCTTCCGACCGATACGGGGCTGTTTGCGGGGCTGCTCATTGCAACGATCTTGCTCGTCGCCGGCCTTAACTTCTTGCCGCTGCTGTGCCTCGGGCCAGTGGCCGAACACATGCTGCTTTGGCGTTAAAGGAGAACTCCGGTGCCTCCGTCAGTTCGCGCGGTATTGGTCAGCATGGTGCTGCTTACGGCCCTAGCGGGGATTGTGTACCCACTGCTCATTCTCGGCCTCGCTCAGACCTTCTTTCCGGAGCAAGCTGATGGTACTCTCGTGCGGCGCGACGGCAGGATCGTCGGCTCGACCTTGATCGGACAGAACTTTGATGACGCTCGCTATTTTTGGGGACGGCCGTCTGCGACGCCGCCGACTCCCTACAACGCGGCCGCCTCCTCGGGAACGAATCTTGCTCCCTCGAATCCCCAGCTTGCCAAGGACGTTGCCGCGCGCTGCACTGCTCTCGCCAAAGCACACGGCAACTCTCTTGCCCCGATTCCGCTGGATCTCGTGACCGCGTCGGGAAGTGGGCTGGATCCACACGTGACCGTGGCCGCGATGCTATACCAAGTGGACCGTGTCGCCGCTGCACGGGACATCGATCCATCAGCCGTGCGTGCGCTCGTTGAGCGGCACATAGAGTCACCGGCTTTTGGCTTTCTCGGACAACGCCGAGTCAATGTTCTCGCCGTGAATCTCGCACTCGATGCCTACTGATTCAAGAGCGCCACGGCACACGGGACGCGTTTTCATGAAATACGGCCTTCTCGCGCTGATGCTGTCGGCGTTTGCGGTATCGGCATTGGCCGACGACGCGGCACCGGACAAGAGCGACTACACCCTGCTCAATCCGACGCCCGACGCTGACTTGCGCAGCTTCAACACCGATCGACCGCCGAAGGCCAACAGCCCCTATACGGTCGATGCCGGCCATTTTCAGTACGAGACCGACATCGCCGTGTTCGGCTACGGAGACACCGACGGTGTCCGGACCCAAGCATGGACTGTAGTCGACCCGACCCTGAAGTGGGGGCTGACCAATACGATCGATGCCGAGCTGCAGATCACGCCGTATGAGTCCGTCGTAGCCAAAAGCGCCGCGAACACGACGAGTGTCTCCGGAGTTGGCGACACCGTCGCGCGCCTGAAGATCAATGTGCTGGGCGATGATCGCGGCGCCGTCGCGGTGGCGCTCTTGCCCTATGTCAAGCGGCCGACGGCGCAGTCCGGTCTCGGCAATGGCAAGGTCGAAGGCGGCCTGATCCTGCCCATCAGCTTCAGCGCGCCGGGCGGCTTCACCGTGATCGTGATGCCGGAAGGCGACTATCTGAAAGACACCGCCGTCAGCGGCTTCCACCTTGCCTTCGACTTCTTGATCAATGTTAGCCATCCGCTCGACAAGCGTTGGACCTTCTATACCGAGGTTTTCACATCCCAATCGTTCCAAGCGCGGGAAAAACCGATCTATACTCTGGATGAAGCTCTGACTTACGCGCTGAGCCCGAACATGCAGCTCGATTTGGGCAGCAATTTCAGCCTAAACGGCGTTGCGCCGCGGGCCCAGCTCTATACTGGCCTGTCGCAGCGGTTCTGAGTCGACGGCCCGACGCACATAACTTAGGCTTGCACGAACCCCAGCGTGAGGCACGCCCGGGCGGAAAACCATGCGAGAAGTCGGAATCCTGGCACTAATCATCGTGAGAAAGGTCGCGTCATGACGAACCGATTGCTTCCCCGGCTCCGTACAACCCTGTATGCGCTGCGCGGCGGGTTTCTGGTACGACCCCTCCTGATCGCCATCGCGCTCGGCGTTCTCGGTGCCTCACTTTCGTCGCTGGAAGAGACCGTCCCACCTCTGAGCGCATGGGTTCCTACTGTCCTGTTCCCCTCCCGCGCCGATCCCCAGGTCGCTCAGGTCATCCTAGCTACGATCGCCGCATCGATCATGACAGTAGTGTCGATCGTTTTCGCCATCCTCTTAATGACGCTGACGCTCGCGTCGATGCAATTCTCCCCTCGAATCCTCTCGAGCTTCGTCAAGGATCGCGTGACTCAGTGGACGCTCGGTATCTTCCTCGGCACCTTCGCCTATTGCGTGGCCGCATTGCCCGCAACACGCTCCCTCCCGCACCCCTTTGCTCCGGTGGCCACGGTAACCTGTGCCATGTTGCTCGCGTTGATCTGCGTCGCGTGGTTGATCTTCTTTATTCATCACATCTCGCAGGCAATTAGCGTCAATCACATTGTTGATCGGATCGCGCGCGAAACGGAGGGCGTGATCGATTACTTCATGCCGGATTCTCAGCGATACGCCTACGAGCCGCAAGGCGTACCGTTCGATGGCAACAAACGCGAGGTCCTGGTCGGCAGCGCAGTCTCCGGCTACATCCGCTATGTCGATACCGGGCGTTTGCTCTATCTCGCGAAAGCAATGAAGTTACGGGTGCGCTTGGTCCGCCGCGTCGGGCACTTCGTGCCAGCTGGCGTTGCGCTGTTCGGCGCCTCGCCGGAGGAACGCGTCGATCCTGAGTGCGCGCGCGAACTGCGCTCGGCGTTCGATATTGGACCGACGCGCACAATGCAACAGGACATCGAGTTCGGGGTCATCCAGATTGTCGACATCGCCCTCAAGGCGATTTCCTCCGCGGTCAACGACCCGAGCACCGCGATTACTTGCGTTGACCAACTCGGGCGGATCCTGATCCGATTCGTGAGCCGCAACGCTCCGGTCTCGCTGCTTTGCGATCCACCGCACGTCGTCCGGGTCATCGTTTCATGGATCGGGATCGAGAGCCTTCTCGATACGGCATTTGAGCAAATACGCCATTACTCGATGTCGGATATCGCGGTCAGCATGCGCGTCCTACGCGCCTTCGACGATATTGCTTCGACTTGCAGCGACCCACGCCTTCTCGAGTCACTCATCGTGCGTGGCCGACGGATCTTGGTCGGTTGCGCCGAACGACTGAATCCGGACCAGATCGAGAAGCTTCAACAGCGACTCAGCGCCTTGGAAGGTCGCATGCATCCCGTCAGAACCGCCAACGTCACGGAGGCTTCGCCGTAGACCGACAACTCGTCTAGCGCTCCGCCCGCCTAGCCCACGGCTGCAGCGCTCACGCAAGTACTCAGGGGTTCATCGCGACGAATGCCATGCGAATAACAAAGCGGGTGCTCAGATCTCGAACGCGACGCCAATTTCCATCACCTGGGTGCTTGGAATATTGAAATAGGCGCCGGGCCGCGGAGCATTGAGATGCATTAGCGCAAAAATCGCTTTTGCGCCATCGCGCCATCCCGGTCTGCCGGCCCGTGGCAATGATTGTCTCGTGACCGGTAAAGTAAGTTACTTGCTGCAGCGGGCAATCTGTAATCTGTCCGCGCGCCACCGCGACGCTGAATCCCTTGGGAACGTCCGCCTTTTCCATAAATCCGAACCTCAGTTCGACGCGAACGATGCGTTCGGAAATCGGAGTGATCTTGACGCACCACCTCGTGGATGACGACAAACAGCTGTACCGGCTGACCCACAGCAAGCCGAAGGTCGAGGTGTTTTTCGACTGGATCGAACGGCAATTCGAGCACCAGGGGTTCACGCCCACCAATCCGTTCATCAAAGCCTTGAGCTACGCGCGAAAACGCCAATTGGGGCTGGAAGTATTCCTCACGGATTCCGACGTACCCATGGATACGAATCACATCGAGCGCGCCCTGCGCGTCATTCCCATGGGCAGCCGTTCATGGCTTTTTTGCTGGACCGAACTCGGCGCCCGTGACGTCGGCATCATCCAGAGCTTGATCGTCACCTGTCGCCTCCACGGTGTCGATCCCTACACCTACCTCGTTGATGTGCTCCAACGCGTCGCACAGCACCCCGCCTCCCGGGTCGCCGAACTCACGCCGCGTCTGTGGAAACAGCATTTCGCCGATAATCCGCTGCGCTCTGACCTGCACGGTCTGCCGAACTAATCAATACGCCGGCCAGACACCGGTTACGTACGAACTCGGGGTCCAGCGCCATCTGGTCGACGTGCCGGATGATCTGCTGCGCCGGTACGCGCGGCGCCTGGCGAACCGACCACCGTCTGCGGGTCGTTTGATTCGCGAGCCGGTCCGAACGATCGAGGTGGCCTATTTTTTGCGCTATTGCCTACTGATCGGCACGGATCGAGTACTGCTGATGGTACGGCGTCGAGTGGCAGATCTCTGGCGCCGCGCGACCAAGGATGCTAATCAGGTGCTGATCCACTGGGCTGATTTGTATCGAGAACTACTGGCGTCGATTGGCGCTCTGGCAAGCGATACGGCCGTGGCGGACGGCGAGATCCGTGGACGATTGCGCTCGCTGGTGACGGCCCATCTGCAACGCAAACCGCCGACGCGCGCACAGCTGGTGCGTGACCACCTGACGCTGGAGATTCGCCCCGTACGCTCGCTGCTGTCCGCACTGGTGCTCTTGCCATGGCAAGCGGTACCGGATCATCCGGTGTTGGCGGCACTGCAGTTGCTCAAAGCGTTATATGAACACGGTGTCCGAGAGCTACCGGCTGCAACCGCGATTGATTTCGGCAGGGTGTGGCGGACGCTGTTATCCGGCGCCGATCGTGAACAGGCGTTTCGCGCCTTCGAAGTCGCCACGTTGCTGGCGCTGCGCCGGGCACTGCGCAACGGCACGGTATGGATTGATCATAGCTTGGCGTTTCGCAGCCGCGAACGGCTGTTTATCCCGACGGAGACATGGCAAAAGGAGCGTAATTCCTACTATCGTCGCCTGTCATTACCCAAGCGAGCCAAGTTGTATCTTGAGCCACTCATCGAACGCGCCCAGGCCGGTGTCGCGGCCGTGGCCAAAGCCGTCGAGGCCGGTGAGCTACGCATCGACGACGAGCTGCATCTGACGCCCTTGGCGGCCGAAGAAGAGGAGCCGGAGCTGGTTAAGTTGCGCGCCGCGCTCGATCATCGGATCGGTGAAGCGCAGTTGCCTGAGCTGCTGCTCGAGGTCGATGCCAACGTGCGCTTCAGCTGGATCATGCTCGGTCGCGAACCGCGCTCCGACAAGGAACTGCTGATGGTGTATGCCGGTATCTTGGCGCATGGCACCTCGATGTCGGCGGCGGCGACGGCGCGCATGATGCCGCAGCTCTCGGCGGCGAGCGTCCGGCAAGCGATGCGCTGGGCCGGGGATGAACGACGACTGGCAGAAGCCAGTGCCGCGGTGCTCGCCTACATGCGTCGGCATCCGATCGCGGCCACCTGGGGCCGCTCAGATCTGGCCTCTTCCGACATGATGAGTTTGGAGACCCGGCAGCGGGTTTGGCAAGCACGACTCGATCCACGCCGCCAAACGCCCTCTGTGGGGATCTACTCGCACGTGCTGGCGGGCTGGGGCATCTTCCATGCGCAACCCATCGTGCTCAACGAGCGGCAAGTCGGCGCCGCGATTGAGGGTGTGCTTCGACAAGAGAAAATCGATATCGTGCAGCTGGCAGTCGATACGCACGGCTAACAGATTTTGGAATGGCCTTTGCCCACGGCCCAGGTCTGGATCTGTGTCCGAGATTGAAGGCGCTCACGGATCGTCATCTGTTTTTACCGCGCGGCTACGAGGTGCCGCAGATACTGAAACCGATTTGCGAGGCCAGCTTGGATCTCAGCCAGGTACCGGTCCACTGGGACCGGTGGGTTCACTTGATCGCCTCCGCCTACAGCGGTCACACCAGCGCCATCAATGTGCTGGCGCGCTTTGGCTCCGCCGCGCGCGGCGATCCGCTGTACGAAGTCGGTGTCGTGATCGGACGCTTGCTGCGTACCGCGTTCCTGGCCGATTACTTCGTCAATCCGGCATTCCGGAGGGGTGGTCACACGCGGGCGATGCCCGTGGTGCCGGCGCCTATCTCATCCAACGGGAATGCTGAAGTGCTTACATCTGAAGAGTGGTGCTCGTTGAGCCAAATGTTTCGGCAATCTCGGGAGCCAAACTCCGCCAACGCCCTCCATCGAGAGCCGCTTCATAAACGTTATCAATGAGTTGCAATAGCTGATCCAGCTGCTTTGAATGCTTACTCATGATCTTTTCTAGGTCATCCTTTACAGGAAAAATGCCGTTTCGCCACAGTAGATCTAACAACCCTCGGCGATCTTAGTACCCCTTCGGAATCGCCAGCGGTGCGCCGTCGGCTGCATGCCACGCTCCCCGCCAATCAACGTGGCTTTGACCCTGGTCGGTATTGACCGCGACACACAGCCGGCCACCGCAGTTGTCGATCTTGATCCGCGCTCCTTTCTTCGCGAGCGCCGCCGCATTGACCTGCATTTCGGCAATGTCCGCCTCGAGCGCCGTTTTCTGCTCCGTGAGCTCATTCACGGCGTTCCGCTGCCACCACACCGACGCCCAGGCCATCGCACTCATCCCGACAAAGCCCGCGGCCGTGAGGGCAATCCATTTGGCCGAGAACCAAGTCATGGCCCGGCACGCCGTGGCTTCCAACTGCAGGATGCGTTGCGCCAACCCCAAAACTGCTCAGTCACCGGCTTCATGGCCGCTTCGAGCGCCTTGCTCGCCGGCGTCGCGATGTCGACGAAGGCGCGTCGATGGAGGAACGCAGATCAGGCTCGATCATGTCCGACTGAAATGTAATCATCGCCATGGGCGCCGGCCTCGAAAATCCAATCGGGTCTTACTTTTGGTTGGAATTAATGCGGCGAAGACTCGCGGCCGCGACCGTGTGGGGTGGCCCCGCACAAAAAGCAATGCGCGGCCTGACAGATATCTTGAAGGAAGCGCGCGACGGAAAAGTAGACAACTCGGCCGTCCTCGAGAAGCGAGCCGTCTTCGGTAAGTTCCATGCTCATCGCTTTCATCCTTCAGGCTGACTCAATCAGCACCCCGCCCGATGTCGTGTCCGATTAACGATGTCCTTGTCTCACTAATCGCGTCCTACCCCTGGTTGAGGGTATCCTCAATTAAGGGTTGAATTGGTGAGTATTCTCGTCATCATGACCTGGCTCTGGCGGCGCCAAGGCCAACTCACGCGATACGATTTCCACATTAGGCAGATCGCGCACTGCACTGGCTGCGGCGATCAGCGCTTCCTTCTCATTCTGCGTGAGCGTATGCAGATCACCACCTTCGAAGTACACCATCGCCTTCAAGCTCTCGCTCGGCTGGAATGAATGGCCGTACATTTCGCGTGCCGCCGACAGTCCTTTTGAGAGACTGACCCCGGCTTTCACCATCGCTGCGATGTCGCGGTAGTCCTTTGCCTCGATGCGCTGAAGAATGACTTTAACCTTTGTCGCCATCAAGTCATCCAGCGTCGCCACCTGCAACGTGCCGTCATCGGTAATTTCCGGCTCGCCAATCCGCCCAAATCCAATTGTGCCGAAGAACGACACCTTGAGATGCTGATCCTGCGTTGTCCCGCACGGGACGAGCACAGTGTATGCATTGGGTTCGTCTTGCAATACCGTGGACCGTTGCAAGAATGGGAAAGCGGATTGCAGCACGGCCTTGTCAAGCGGCTTGTCGGTAAAGAAATCGAAATCGACAGACGGGCGATGTCCGAGTCGTAACGCGATGGCGGTGCCGCCGTAGAGCACCAAGCCGAGCTGGATCGAGGGATGTAGTTCCGGCCAGAGACGTTGCTGTGCGACCGGCAGGATGTCCATGCGCGGCTTGAAGTATTGGGTCAAGCAAATCTCCGGGCGGGCAATGGAGGAACCCGTCCCGGCGCGGCCAGCCCCAATCTGTAGTGCCAGTAGACCCACGAGCGCTCGTTAAACTGCCCGATCTCGGCATGATCCAAAACATCGCGCAGGTATTCATCGCCCACTTGGTGCGCGAGCGCCTGAACGTCGTCGTAGTCGCCAATGTTCATGACTTGCGCAACCACGCGCTCCGGCATCGCGACAGCCTCATCCGGCGTCTTCCACCAGATGTATTTGCCCGCGAGTCGCTTCATCGCTTCCTGATCCAATGGGCCCATGATTTCAATCCGATTCGCAACAAGATTTTACGAGCTAGTTTATCAGCCAAGGGGTCCACTGGGCTCAGCGTTCAGCGGCGCTGCCGCTTCGTGATCCCATTAACCCCTCCCCTGCGCCTTCGCCGCCCTTGCCATCCCACCCCGTCCCGCCTGAACTTCCTCTCCATATCGCATCGGCATCGCCGTCGTCTTCCACCGCCCCGCCTGCATCACCGACGCCAGATCAATGTTGAGCGCCAACATATCCTGCGTCGCCCCAACCCGAATCGAATGCCCGCTGACTTGCTTCCTTTCGTCTTCGGTCATCCCCACAAACTCAGCCACCCGCTTGAACGTCTGCGCGATCGAATCCACTTGCAATCGCGCTCCAATGCGGCCGCGCCCGATCAGCCGCCGAAACACCGCTCCTCGTGTGATCCGCGACACCCCCAACCAGATTTTCAAATACCCCACCGTATCCGGCGACAAATACGCGACGCTGCCCTCCCCCGCCTGGTCGGTCTTCGAGCGCCGAATCAACACCCGGCCGCTGCCATCGCTCAAGAAACTAAAATCCTCCACATTGAGCGCCACGAGCTCGCTGCGCCGCGCCATCGTGTCATACCCTACGCACAAGAGCGCGCGCTCCCGATCCGCCCGAATCCCCACCCCCGCGGTGATCAAGAACCGCTTGATTTGGTGCCATCCCAACGCTTTCGCTTGCCGCTGCCGCATCGGCGATCTATTGTAGAGACCCTTGAGGGCCAGTTTTACGTCTTCGTCGTCATTGGGGTTCAAGAGTTTCGCGGCGCGATGTGCGCAGGCGATCGTCGCGAGATACCGCCGCACTGTCGCAGGTTTTTTGCTGGCCTCCCCGCAGGCCTCGATGTAGGCAGCGACGGTCGACGGTAACGCCGGCAGGGGTAGCAAGCCCCGCGGTTTGCAGAAGGCAAGGAACGCCGCCCAGTCGAAGCGCCAAGCGCGCAGGGTCGCTTCGGGGTACACGCGGCGGGCCTTCCGCCACCAAGCACGGACCTTCTCGGCCGGCGTGGGCAGGTCCGAGGCAGTGACCCCCGCGATCCCCGTCGGGGCCAATTCAGCAATCTGATTGTTCAATTCCATAAATCGAAGCGTATTATAACTCCGGATAACTTTAATTATCGGGAGTTGAGCAGCGCGAGCCGCTCGGCGTCGCGTCGTCGCGCTCGGGCGGCGGCCGATCCCGCGAACGGCGCTCGACGAGCGCGTGAAGCAACCGGGCCCGGCGCGCTCGGTTTAGTGACGGGTAACGGGACTGGCGGCGCCGCAGCGACCGATCCAGAAGAGGACGGTAGCAACACATTCACGGCAGCATAAAAGTCATCCGCATGCCAATAGAGTCGTCGGCCGGAGGAGAGCGGGCGCGGCAACTTTCCATCGGCCACAAGCCGATCGAGTGTGCCTAACGAGATCTTCAACTCGCGGGCCGCGTCTTGGCGGGTCAATAATCGAAATACTGGCTGGCGATTTTATCCAGCGACCTCATCGAGATCGCACACGGTTTAAATCCACTCTGCGTCGAGCCGCCTAGCCGCTAGCGGGCCATCGCGCCGCGCCGCCCAGCGGTTTCGAGCAGCAACGCGAGGAGCGACTCATAGAGCGGCACGACCGGATAGCGCCGGTTCAGTTGTCTCACGGCCTGCCCCCGGGCTTGTTTCAGAAATCGCTGCCGCGCGCTCGCGTTCGGCAAGGTCTTGGCGTGTCGGCGCGCCTCGTCCAACAAAGATTCGATCGCGAGGTTCCGCGAGCGAATCAAATCCTCGCGCCGGGCGGAGCGAAACAGACACTCTTGCTCATCGCCCTCGAAGCGTCGATCGCGCTCGTTATCGTATTTCGGCCGGCTGACGCCCTTCATGGGGTCTTTTGGCACAGCATAGTCCCAGCTGTCGATGGCGGTGTGGATGACGGCCGCGAACAAATCGAGTTCTCGATCGACCGTGGCCGGTGCCACTTGGCGGAGCCGGCCGATTTTATACGTCGTCAGGTGCTGCGATCGGACGTCCGCAAACGGCAGATGCAGCCATTCGAGATGGTTGCGCGCCTGGCGGCGCGCCCTGACGGGCTTCGGCTTCTCGCCCCGGGCTTGCGCTTGTTTGAACGCCTCGCGCGCTGCCGTGAGCTCCCCGCGACTGTCGGCGAGCATGCCCTTGAGCGTTCCGACCTCGATGTCCTCGCCCTTATGCTCGACGCACACCTCGGTGATGTAGCGCTCCATCAGCGCGGCCATCGTCACCCGATGTGACCGGTTGTAATCGAGCGCGAGGCCGCGGTGCTGATCCACCTGGGCGCCCAGTTCGAAGGCCTCGGCTTCCTCGTAGGACTTGACGCGCTTCGATTGCTTGGGCTGGCCCTGGGCCCGCAGTCGCACCAAGAGCTGCAAGGGGCCACGTTCGATCTCGGCCTTAAGTCCATGGTCGCGTAAAACCTGGTCCTTATAGGCTGTAGCCGCTGCGGCTTTGGAGTGCGGAAACTCGCGTGCGAGGTCCGGTCGGCGCTTGACGGTGACGAGGTAGCGCGATTGATTGACGATGGTGGCCATTACGAGACTCCGGGTTGGAGTCACGTCTAGGACTTAGGTTTAGCTGGCTGGGGCGCGCTGCCGCCGTGGCACCGAATTGTCACCGATTCCGCTTTTTAAGCCCCATTTGGGGGGCAAATCGCGGTATTAATGGTCGGGGTGACAGGATTCGAACCTGCGACATCTACGTCCCAAACGTAGCGCTCTACCAGTCTGAGCTACACCCCGGCGGCTTCGGCGGGGCGGCAATCGTAGCAGGTCGGCGCAGGCATGCAACCGAGGCCGCCCACCCGCAATTCCCTGAGCGCGCGACGCCGCACCCGGCGGCGCCCCGCCCAGGATCGACCGGCGATGGCGCATGAACCCCGATTCATCCAGAATCAGCGGCGATCGGCCCTGCGGCCGTGCACCAAGAAACCCGAGACGCCCGTCATGACCCGATATTACTTTTATACCGCCGACTTGTACGTGTACGACGATCCGGCGAGCGCCGTGGGCAGGCGCGTGGGCGACTACCAGGGCGTTTATTCGATCGACGATGACGCCATCACGCCCGACCAGGTGTTCACCAACCTGACCGAGGAACTGCGCAAGACCATTCCGGCGGATATGAAAGACACGGGCTACTACCACGTCACCCAGTTCAATAATGTCACCTAAGCTCGTCTCGCCGGCAGAGCCGCTGCCCGCGCCCGCCAGGAGCCCGGCGGCATCCGCACCCGCTCAAGGGTCGAGCTCCAGCGCCCGCAGCTCCAAACCCTCGATCTCTTGCAAGGATTTACCCGCGATCCCCTGCAGATCGCCGTACATGCCGATGGTGCCGCCCATCACCCGCTCGATCTGCTCCTCGCGCTTCGCCCACTGTTTCATGATGACTTTGCGTTCCTTGTCCAGATCCTCCCGCATCGAAGTAAAGGCCTCGACGATGGCCTCGACGCGCTGACGAAACCTCGGCCCGGTGAGGTACTGATAGACCATCTCGGTCTTCGATTGCTGTCCCTCCGACACCTGACGCGCCAGAGTGACTTCGAGCAAGCTGCTGCGCAAAATCATCGCGACCGGGATGACACAGCGCGGGTGCGCGACCCAAACGCCGTCGAGCAGATGGAAGGTGTCCACACCCTTGGGTAAGGCGTTGCTCACCAGCACGCAGATTTCAGCCTTCGCGCTTCTCTGATCCTCGCGCAACTTCACCAACCACGCATCGCTCCAGTTCCGGGTGCGCTTCGTCTCCCACAGGATGGTGCCGCCGGGCTGTCCGGTCTGGCTCCGGACACCTTGCACGATGTCGCCGCCGAATTCTCCTTTGGGAACCGGTTCGACGCTGTCGTAGGGAAACTTCGCCCGCAGCAACGCCTCGAGCTCGAGTTCCTGCACCTCGCCCTGCAGCTGTTGCGAACCCTGGTCGGCCTTTTGCTTCAACTCCTCGATGGTCCGTTGCATTGAAACGATGGTCTGGTCCTTCTCCAATACCTTGTGTTTGAGACCCTCCTCCGCTTCGCGGCGCGCCTTGAGGCGCACGTCATTGAGCCCCTCCTCCACCCGCTTCTCGATGGTCAGGTCCAGTTCGCGCTTGGCGTCGTCCAGTTCGCGTTGTTTCTTGATGAGGTCGGCTTGGGCCTGTTGGGCTTGCGCGAGCTTCTCGTTGCGCGCCTCGAGTACTTCCTGCAGGTCGATGAGTTCGCGGGTCTTGGCCTCCAGCTCCGCGGCATTCGCCTGCTGCGCCTTTTTCGACTCCTCCGCGGACACGCGTACCCGTTCCACTTTCAGTTGCGCGGCCACTTGATCGGCGACTTGTTGGTCCAGGACACGCCCAGCCTCCACCACCCCCCTCTCCTTCTCCCGGACCGCCTGCTCGCGCTTGGCGATCTCCTCGTCCTTGGCGGAGAGGCGCTGCTCGAACTGCTGTCGCGTCGCGGCGATCAGCGGCGCCGCCAGCGACTCCGTCAGCCGTATCTCGGTGTGGCACTTCGGGCACACAATCGTGGGCTCTGTCATATCCGCATTCCTTCGATCGATCCAAAATCCGATTATGATCTACAATCCCTCGTCGTATGCTGGACACAATCAAGCTCAACCACGTCGAAATGATCCTGCTGGTCACCGCCTTCGCGGCCGGGGCGGTCGATGTCATCAGTTTCGCGACGTTGGGCGGCGTGTTCGCGTCGGCCATGACGGGGAACTTCGCGCTGCTCGCCTACTACGTGGCGCAAAGCGATTCCCAGTCGGCCATGGGCTCGGTGGTGGCCTTGAGCGGCTTCGTCCTGGGCTGCGCCCTGGGGGTTCTACAGCGCCGCGGCCGCCCGCAGCAACAGGCGCTCGGCTTGTTGCTGACCACCGAGGCGGGTCTGCTGCTGTTCTTTGCGCTGTATGCGATGTGGACCCCGCATGCAGCCCACGCGCCATCGGATCATCTGCAGATCCTGCTGCTCGCGGTCGCCATGGGCGTTCAGGCCGTCATCGGTCAGACCATCAGCCACACCACGATCGTGTTCACGACGACGCTCACCAAACTGGTGGGCACCATCGCGGATTCCCTCGCCAACGGCGACGCGCTCGGCCTCAAGGACGTGAAGATTCAAAGCGCGGTGGTGGTCTCCTATTTGTTCGGCGCGCTGCTGGCGGGCGCCCTCATCGTGCACAACTCCGACGCCGTGGTGCTGCTGCCGTTCATCGGCGTTGCGCTCGCGTTTGCCGCGAATCGCTGGGCGCACCGCTGACGCGGCAATCAGCGCCCCCGGGCTGACACGCCCGCACCGCGACTCTTCCGCCTCGGCTGTCCGAGACTCCATGCCGAATTGATATATGCAAATGACTCAATGGTAGTTCCGCAGCGCGCGGCTGCTGATAGTCTGCGATCGTCGGGGCACATCCGCCAGGGAGATCGTATGATGAATACGCAACAAAAACGCGGCGAGCGGGAGTACTTCTGTTTCGCGGTGCTGCTCATCGTCATCCTGGTGACATCAGCCCTCCGCTAGTATCTCGACACCGTGATATTGAACGGTCCAAAACCCTCGCGATGCTACGCCCCCACAATCGGTCAAATTCCCTCTGCCGCGGCACCAACATCTCGGCAGCGTGATGCCAACCGGTCCAAACCCCGGCAAGCAAGCTGATCGGCCACAACCGCTCAACTTCCCCGCGCCGAGTTGCTAGCTAGTGGTTCATATCGTGGCACGGCGCAAACTGCGCCGCCGTGCCGAACCCAATGGCTTCCGCAAGAACGCTGTCGGCATCGGTGATGAGTCCGTAGCGTTTCAGAAGCGTGCGCACCACGTTGCGCGAAACGCCCAGCAGTTCCGCGGTACGCACTTGATTGGAGTCGCAGTATACGAATGCATCTTCGACCAGGCGCCGTTCGACGTCGCGCAACAAGCTGGTCCCCGGCGCATCGAAGCACTCCCGCAGCGCCTGGCCAAGCCGATTCACCGTGCGGGCATCCCGCCCCTCGGCAATGACGGCGCCCCCGCCGGCCATCGCGGACGGCCCGGCGATTCTCAGATGCTCCACCCCGATCTCGCTGTCCGAGGACATCAGCAGCGAGTAGTGCACGACGTTCTCCAGTTCGCGGATATTGCCCGGCCATGAATGGCGCTTCAGCGCCTCCAGCGCCGCCTGGAGGAAGATCGGGGTCGGCCGCTTCAGGCGCTCGCTGTAGATGCCGGCGAAATGCTCGGCCAGCGCGCCGATGTCGCCCGGCCGCTCGCGCAGAGGCGGTAGGTGCACGGGGACGATGTTCAAACGATAGAACAGGTCGCGGCGAAAACGGCCGGCTTCCACCGCCGCCTCGAGATTCACGTTCGATGCCGACACGACGCGCACGTCGATGGGAATCGGCTTGCGCGATCCGACGCGTGTCACTTCGCTTTCCTGCAGCACCCGCAGCAGCTTGCCCTGCAACGCCGGCGGCAAATCGCCGATCTCATCCAGGAACAACGTTCCGCTACTCGCCGCTTCGAACCAGCCTTCCCGCCGCGAATGGGCGCCCGTGAACGAGCCCGCTTCATGGCCGAACAGTTCGCTCTCGGCCAGATGCTCGCTGATGGCGCCGCAGTTGACCGCCAGAAAAGGGCCCGGCCGCCCACTCTTGCGGTGTACATACCGCGCGACCAGTTCCTTGCCGGTGCCGGTCTCGCCGGCAATCAGGATCGCCGCATCGCTCGGTGCAACCCGGTCGAGCAGAGCGAGCAGCAACTTGGACGCCTGATCGACGAACACCAAATGTTTCGCACGCAGCGGCCCGCTCACCACATCGGCATCGAAACCATCCGCTCTTGCAAGCGACACGACATTATCGGCGCGAGACATCGACAGCTCCTTACTATCCCAATCTGCTGTTCTTAACGACCGCAATTCCCGAGAAATACTAGACAGCGGCTCGGGATACCGCCAATACCGTTGTTGCATGGCGTCATACCATTCGTCGCGCCGCTGGCATGCTAGTTGCTTGACTCGAAGGGTCTTGCGATTCAACCCACTGCGTAAAGGATACCGACGATGAAACATGTGTTATTGGCGATGAGTCTTGTGATGACGGCAACCGCGTTTGCCCAACAGCCCGCCGCGCCGGCCGCGCAAACCGAGCCTGCGTTCAAGGCACATGTGCTCTCGCGCGCCGAATTTGACGTTCTGCTGAAGCATCCCGAGAAACTCTTGGTCATCGATGTGCGGCGCCCGTACGAACTGACGGCCATCGGCGGTTTTCCCGTGTATTTGAGCATTCAGCAAAGCGATCTGGAATCGAGCCTGGCGTGGATTCCGAAGGACCGCACCATCGTCACCGTATCGAATCACGCCGCACGCGCCGGCAAGGCAGCCGATCTGCTGGCGGCCAAGGGATTCAAGGTTGCCGGCGCCGTCGGTGCTCAGCTGTATGAGAAGGACGGCGGCACGCTCACGAAGTTGACGCCGCCGCCATCCCCAGCCGACCCGGCCGCCAAGTAGCGTTCACTCGCCACCAGCCTCGAATGAACCACGAGCGTGCCGCGACTGCGCAAAAAGCAGCAGCGGCACTGCTCAATTATCTACTCGACCATCGATAAACCGCCGCGGCACCGCCTGGATCGGCGTGGCATGTCTCTTGCTTAGAGCTTCGACGTTGTCAAACCAAACTGCGTTGAAGGATGAAAGAGAGCATGCGAAATTCAATTCGAGCTGCGGTCGCAGCGATACTGGCTGCAGCGGCGGCGGTGCCGTTGCATGCGGAACAGGCGGTGGACACCGATGCCGCCGCCGCCGATGGACTCGACGCCATCGTGGTATTGGGGACCGCGCGCAAGGACATCACCGCGCTCACCAGCACCGCGCCGGTCGACGTGATCTCGAGCGCCGAGTTGCAACAAACGGGCGCGGTCACGATCAACGAGGCCCTGTCGAAGCTGCATCCCTCCTTCAACTTCCCGCAAGGTCAAAACGCGGTCAAGGGTCAAGGCGTGCGGGCGGCATCGCTGCGCGGCGTCGGCCCGGGATACACGCTCATTCTCGTCAACGGCAAGCGGCGCAATCTGTCGTCGCAGCTCTCAGGCACCGACCCGTGGCCCGCGACCCAGGTCGTCGACATCAACACCATCCCGTTGAGCGCCGTCGAACGCGTCGAGGTCTTGCGGGACGGCGCGGCCGCGCAGTACGGCTCGGATGCGATCGCCGGCGTCATCAACATCGTTCTCAAGAGCAACGCCTCCGGCGGCGACATCGACGCGCGCGGCGGATCGTACAGCGATGGAGGCGGAGAGACGTATCAGTTTCTCGGCAACAAGGGGTTCAAACTCGGCGACAGCGGTTTTCTCAACGTGAACATCGATCGCCTGAACAACACCAACGTCGACCGAAGCGCGGGGGACTGGCGCCAGTTGTTCCCGAACGGCGATCCGCGCAACCAGACTTACCCAAAGGATTACGGCCAATGGGGCCAGGCTTCCCGCAGCAACTGGGTCGGTCTCGCCAACGCCGAATTGCCGCTGGACGACGCGGTGACCGCGTACGGCTGGGTGAATTACTCGAAGAAGTCCTCCAACAATTACGTCAACCCCGAGCGCGTCGTGGCGTCCAATACGTCGAGCGTGACCGCGACCAACCCCACTCAGCTGTCGCCTACCGATGAACTCGGCATCTACCCGAACGGTTACCAACCGACGATGACTTATACGTCCAAGGATTACGCCGCCGTGGGCGGACTGCGTTACGGCACTCCTGAGTTCGGCGATGTGGATGTCGGCGTATCGTACGGTCGAAACGAGACCGGCCGGTATACCTACTCATCGATCAATCCAAGCTGGGGGCCCGCCAGCCCGACCAGCTTCTATCTGGGGTCCTGGATCGATCATACGACCAGCGTCACCGCCGACTATCACCGCGACCTGGCCATCCCCTTCATCAAATCCTCCGTGGTGTCCGCGGGGGCGCTGTTCCGCCAGGAATCCTGGGGCACGGGCGACCTCGGGGATTACGTGGGATACTCACCCGGCCCGCTGGCCGGCTTGCCGCTGTGGTCGCTCTATTCGGCTCCGGGCACGGTCTATGCCGGCACCTCTGCCGCCTACGCGGGAAAGACGGCCGCTCAGGTCGCGGGCAGCTACGCCGGCATCTACGACCAGTACGCCTCGCAGTTCTCCGGGGTCAACTTCGCCTCCGCGGCAGGGTCGATCGGCGCGACCGGTTCGTCCACCGCGGGCATTTCCCCCATCGATACCGGCACCATCAGCCGTCACGTCAGCGGCGGTTATCTCGGCGTCGACGCCTCGATCACGCAAAAATTCGATGTGGGCGTCACCGGCCGCTTCGAGGATTACTCGGACTTCGGCAGCACCGCCAACTATCGCGTCACGGCACGGTACGAATTCGTTCCGGCCTTCGCCGTCCGCGGCACCGTGAGCAGCGGCTTTCACGCACCCAGCCTCGCCGAGATCGGCCAGCAGGTCACGAGCTACACGGGCACCTTCAGCAACAACGGCATCAGCAATCTCACGCCCGGCTATACGCGCCAATTCCGTCCGTCGGATCCGGTCGCGGCGACGTTCGGCGCGAAGCCCCTGGAGCCCGAGAAGTCCACCACGTACTCGCTGGGATTCGTCATCCGCCCGGATGACAGCAGCTCGGTCACCGTCGATGCCTATCACCTCAAGATCGACAATGTCATCACGGTGACGGATCCCATCCAGGGCCCCAGCGTAACCAAGGCGTTCAACGCGGCGGGTCTCGTGGGCTACACCCAAGCGACCTACTACTTGAACGCTTGGGACTCGCGGACCGATGGCATCGACATCGTGGCGCAGAAATTCTTCGAACTGCCCGTGGGCAAGCTCGATGTCTCCCTGGCCACCAGTTACGACACCACCTCCGTCAAGGATCCGCACAACACCGTGAATGTGGGCGGGACCACGATCACGGTGCTGAACAATTCGCGGTTTCGCGATGCGCAGACCGGAACGCCCAAGAGCAAGGTCATCCTGAGCGGACACTACACCTGGGCCGAGTGGTCGTTCGAGGCCACCGGCACGCGCTACAGCACGTACCGTTACAACGTCGGCAACGTCCCGAACACGGTCCAGGCCAACGGCAACGTCGATCAAGTGTTCTCGCCGGAAACTTACCTGGACATCGCGTTGGGCTACGAAATCCAACAGAACTTGAATCTCAGCGTCACCGTGAACAACATTCTGGACAAGTATCCCGAACAATATGTGAACGGGAATCGTTCGAGCGGCATCAACCCGTATTCCTTCATTGCGCCGAACGGCGCCGCGGGCCGGTTCATCCTGGTCGGCGCGAACTACCGCTTTCGCTGACCGAGACGCGCCCATGAACAACGTCACTCGTCGATCGTTCCTGGTGAAATCCTCGCTCGCCGCGGCCACCCTGCTGCCTCTCTATGGCCGCGTCGGCGCCGCGCAATCCGCTCCCACGGCCGTCAAGCCGGCGGGCGCACGCGTGCTCGTCGATTGGCACAGCCACTATGCCTCGCGCGCGGAAGTCCGATTCTTCTCGGACCGAGGCCAGGCGCCGCGGATCGTCACCTCGTCGGATGGCATCGCCCGCCTGCAAAACGTCGACACCGCCTCGTTCGCCGCCGGCACCCCCGCCGTCTTTTCACCCTCGGACATTCCGGCGCGTCTCAGGCACCTGGATCAGAACGGCATTCAACACCAGCTTCTGACGCAGACGGTGGCGCTCGGACTGGATGCGACCGTTCCGATCGAGGATTTACGCCCCCTGTTCCGGGCCTTCAACGACGAACTGGCGGAGGTCGTGCATCGATACCCCGACCGCTTCTTCGGCGTCGCCGCGCTGCCGACGGCCGATCCGCAATGGGCGGCGGAGGAGTTGAGCCGGGCGCACCGGGACTTGGGTTTCATCGGCGGCTCGCTGCCGCTCAACGCGTTCTCAACGTTGGAGGGTGCCCGCACGCTCGCCCCCCTATTTGCCGCGGCCCAGACTTACCGCAGCCATTTTTTCATCCACCGCGCGCCGGCCAGCAGCCACGTGCCCGGCCAACCCCCGGTCGTGATTCCGACCGACACCGACTATGCGCGCTGGACTCTCATCAGCAATTCCCATCTGGCCGCGGGCGGCATTACCTTGGGTCTCACCGACTTTCTCGATCCGTATCCGGACGTGACCGTCCAGGTCATCATGCTGGCGGGATTTCTGCCCTACCTCATCGATGCCATCGTGCCGGCCGCGCAAAAGGCGGGCGTGAAGGACCCGCTGCAGCGGCTGCGCAGACTGTACATCGACCCGGGCCCCTACTCGCGTATCGGCGACTGGGTGGAACTGGCGGCGTCCAAACTGGGGGCCGACCGAATCCTCTTCGGCACGGATTACGGCGTCAACGGCGGCACCAACGGCGACGTGGCTCCCGCCATCGCCACGTTGGATCAGGCACTGACGCCGCAGCAGCGTCAACTCATCTACATCGACAACAGCCGCACTCTGCTCAAACTGAAGGGACGTACCGTGTAGCACGGACTCGACTACCGGGTGGCAGCGCCAAGAGCGCTGCTTGACCCCATGGGGCCCGCGTTGTCGCCCAGCCGGTGCGCGCCGGCACCGCCCCTAGACGAACCCGATCGCCCGCCCGGCCATGCAGACGGCAATCCATAGGATCAGCGACAGCGAGACGTTGAGCTTGGCCATTGACGGATGGGCGGAGCCGCGGGGCGCCACCCAGAGAAACAGCAGGCCGTAGATCGCCAGAGCGGCCACGAGCAGCAGCATCTTCGTGTCGAACGCCCAGTTGGCGTAATAGTGCATCGGCGCGGAGAGAAACATGAGCACGCCGCTCGCCAACGACAAGACGAGTCCCGCCAGCGACAGCTTCTTCGATTGGTTGACGAGACTCTCGAGCGGCTGGTCGCGAAGCACCAGCCCCAGAACGCGCAAGGCGATCAGGATCAGCGGCGCCAGCAGGAAAATGAACCCGAAGACATGGACGATCTGCAGGCCCGCGACCAGCATGTGATTCGACTCGGCGATCGCGTGCGACAGGGAACTCGATTGGATCGACGCCAGTACATCGCCGAAGGACATGGGATCTCCTGACGGGCCGGCCGAGAGGCTCACGCCCAATGGGGAATATAGGGAATCAATCGGCCGCAGACGATGACGAGCACCCAGAGAGCGAAAGACGCGAATCCCGCATACCTCACGTTGCCGGGCAGCGGGCCGTGGTCCGGCAGCGCCTCCGGCCTGCGGGACGTGATGAACTCGAAGTAAAGTGCGTTCGCTCCGCCCAAGACCAAGAAGAACATCTTGAACGGCCACGGTGGACTCACGATCACCACCGAGGCTTCGCACACGAACAGCAGCACGCCGGCCAGGATGACGATCGCGAAGCCCGCAAAGACATAGGGCTGGAGTTGCCGGTGCAGGGCCTTGACCGATACGTCCGGCAGGAAAGCGCCAAGCAAGCGCAAATCGATGAGCAGAATGAGGCCGACCGCCATCGACAGGCCGATGAGATGGATGCCCTCGATGACCGGGAAGGCATAGCGTCCCTCGGCGATCGCCGTGCCGATGCCGGTCTGTTCGAGCTTCTCGGCCATCGCCAGCAAGGTGGACATGTTGCCGCCTACTTCTTGGCGGAGGTGGCGACCCGGCCGAAGCCGCCGTTGTTTTCTACGCAGATTCGCTCGAGGTGGTCGCCGATCCGCTCCTTGCCCGGATTGTTCGCCAGCGGCACTTCGTAGTGCCAGCCGTTGGGCTCATCGTCCACGGTCCAGCGCCGGGCCGGAATGGTCACGGTGAACGGCCGCGAGAACGCCGTCGGATCGGTGAACGTGGCGACGTAGTCGTACCGCTTGTTGCCGTTGTCGAAAATATAGCGTTCGACCACGTGCACATTCTCGGTGGTGAAGTCGCCGGTCCGGCCGAGCCGCGCCTTGGCGTTCAAGTTGCCGACATCCACCACCAGCGTGTTGCCTTCCCAATGTCCGCGCGAGTCGCCCTGCCAAAGACTGATGTTCGCGGGCAGATGCCGGTGATTGTCCAGATAGATGATGCGCGAACCCGAATTGAACAGAAATACGACGTACCCCGGATATTGGCGAATCTCGTAGCCGTGCCAGTAAAACGACTTGGGTATTCCCGCCGGAGCGCATCGAGCAAGCGGCTCGACATACTCGGGCCGGGTGTTGTTGAAGAATCCGTCTTGAAATTCCTGCTGCTTGGCGCGCGCCCACGGCAAGTAGGGCAGCTGGCCGTCGGGCGGATCGCTGACGCGGCTCGGGGCGCGGCGTTCACGCGGCTTGACCGGGCGGCCCCGGTCCTGCGGATCGTTGGGAATGCCGCCCTGAGGGTCGATGAAATTGTTGTGATTGCCGACGGTGTTGGACCAATCGCCGGCGATATCCGGCTGCCCGTCCGCCAGCCGCTTGCCGGTCCACTTGCCGCCCGCGACCGGCGTGGTCTGCTCGAAGCGGATGCCGCCCTGGGGCGGCTGCGCGGGCGCGGTGGCCGCCGCCGTTGGCGCGGCGGGTGCCGACTGAGCGTGGCCGACCACCGCCGTCAGTGCGCTGCCGCCCGCGGCGATGGCCAATCGGATGAGGAGCTGAAGGGCGAGGTTTCTCATTCTTTCGGCACCGGGTAGTACTTGTCGTAATCCAAGGTGTAGCAATAGTTTTCGATCAACTGGAAGTTCGGCTCTCGATGCCGGTAGAGGTACACCTCCAGATTCCACGGTTTGCTGAATATCTTCGGATCCTCGATCGTCGCCTTGTAGTCGATGGTATTGGCGTCGAGCAGCGTCCAGCGTTCGACCACGTGCAGTGCCTCGTCGTGAAAGTCTCCGGCGCGGGAGAGCCACGTCTGATCGTTGAAGTCCGTGACGTCCACCACCAGCGTGTCGCCTTCCCAATGTCCGCGAGAGTCGCCCAGCCAGAATTCCTGGTCTTGATCCACCGGATGCAGCGTGCCGTCGGTATGTATGGTTCGCACCGAATCGCCGAACTCGAAGAATACCGTCAGGTCCTGGGGACGCTGAAAGATCTGAAAAGGCTCGGGGTAGTAGATGCCGCGCGGTGTACCGAGCGTCCAGCACTTGAGCCGCGGATCGTCCTCGGTGCGGCTGTCGAAGTTTTTCTTCTTTTGCTCGAGCGCCTGCGGCGTATAGGGAATCACGTTCCCCTCGACGACGCCGGCGCCCGGAGGCGCATCCTTCCGGCCGGAATGCGGTTCGAGGTCGTAGTCCGCCGCGCTGGTGGTCTGCCAGATGCCGGAGAAATCCGGTTTACCCCCGGGCACGCGCGGAATCTTCGCCGGCGTGGGTTGAGCGCTCTGCGAGAATACCGGTGAGAACACCAGCAGCCCGATGAGCAACACCAGCCGCCCGAGGTCGAAACGCCCGCACGTGCGCCGAACAGGGCGGTGCAATCCTGAACTCACGACGCGCCGCTTGTTCATGGCCCGGCCGGTGCCGGCTTCGCGCCGTCCGCCGGTGCGGGCGTGTTCGGGGCACCACCCGTCTGAAAGGAGCGGCCGTCGGCGAGCGTGATGGTGACCGCATACCCGAAGGGGCCGCCGTTCTTGGTGAGGAATCCGCGGACGCGGATTTGCGCGCCGGGCGCCAAGTCCGTCTTCGCCAGCCCCTTGCTCGCCAGCGCATTGGGCGCCGCCAGCTCGACGCCCCAGTTGGTCACTGTGCCGTCGGCGCCCTTCACGTCGAAGTACAGCCAGCTGTGCGGATTGACCCACCGAGCCTTGGTCACCACCCCGGACAGATCGAGCGGCCTGTCGCCGTCGTATTCGGCGGCGAACGCATGATGGCCGAGCGCAGGGACCGCGCCGCCCATGAGCACGAGAGCAGCCAGCAGCAACGCCAGAGGCCGCGCGGGCTGCTTCGATCGGGTTACAACTTGCTTCGACATGACAGATCTCCAAGGAACAGCCGGTCGCCGGCGGCGAGGCGTTGACGTTCGTCTCGTCATTGCAAATGGCGCGCCAACTCGCGAATCCGGCTCGCGCATGCGGCTTTCGACGCGCAGTTGCGCACAGAAGCCCCGCGCCACGGATCGCGCCTGCGCGCAGCCCCGGTGTCGGTGTTACTTACGCAGCAGATCGGCGCAGCGACTGCTGCTTTTTGCGCAGCGCCGATCGATGACACGGACCCTCAAGTCCCCGAGCGGAAGATCGGGTGACGCGGATCGTCGTCGCGTGGAAAGGACGGGATGACCTGGTTCGGATACCAGAACGCGAGATGACAGTTTTCGCACACCTGATCGAGAGCGCCGCCGGCTGCGAGCAAAGCGGCGGGATCCTTCGCATCCACGGCGGCGATGGCCGACAATCCGCCCTCCCGCAACGCCGCCGCGAAACCCTCGAACGCCGTTCGATCGGCCGCGATACGCTGTTGAATGTGCGCGGAATCCAGCGCACCCGCTGCCTCGGCCGCGAACTCCTTCGCGCCCACGCGCCGCCCGTCCATCACCAGCAGATTGGTTCCCTCCACCAGAACCATCGCGGCGCGCCTGACGCCCCGCCATTCGTCGGGCGTTTGCGGCTGGTGCAACTGGTCGCCGGCTTGGGTCGTCACCGTCTCGACGGCGTTCCACACACCATCGGCGCAGGGATCGATCACGTCCTGCATCAGTTCCTGGATCGATGCGACCGGCCGCAGGGTCGGCGCAGTCGCGTTCGGAGCCGCCTGCGGTGAGCATGCGCCGAGCAGCAACGCCATCAGGCCGAGCGATCCGATTCCCTGTATGCGGCCGAGAGTGTTTGCTGCCATGAGAAGATTCCGACATTCTGGTGGGCATCCGCGGAGCGCGAACGAATGACAGTCGGACGGGGGACGTGCAATCAGATCAAATCGCTCGCGCCGCGCGGTGCCCGAACGACAGGCTACCGCATGGCCTGCGTGACGCCAGCAACTCTTCGTTCTAACACCATGTGCTTTCGGCATGGCCCGCCAGTCGACAGCGTCATATGAAAGCCGAATCCATTGCCGCCCTGCCGATGTACGACTTTCCGGAACTCACGGCGGCCCACGATGCGCTGTGGACGGCAATCGCCGAACGCCTCGTCGACGCGGCTATCCCAACGTGTCGTGATCCGGCGCCGCACCGCTTTCTGTGCGCGCTGCCGAGATCGCGGTGGCGGACGGTGACGGGCCGCGAGTCGACGCAGGGCCGCGACCGTCGCTTTGCACGAGCGCCCGTGAACCCAAGACTCGTGAGAGCCGGCGGGTGAAACAGCGAGGCGCGGTTACCGGCCGGCCGCCTTATCATCGAGCGCGCGCTGCTCCGCCAAGGTATAGATCGCCTCGGGCACGGCATCGAGCCGGTCCTTGGGGATGGGTTCGCCGCTCGCATCCGAGATTCCATACGTCCCCTCCTCGAGCTTGCGCAGTGCACGTTCGACATTGACCAGCCGGTCCGTGTCGCGCACTTCCAGATTTCCCTCGAGTTCCAGGGTCGTCAGTTTCTGCGCGTCGTCCTCGTATTCGCGCGCCCCGCCGCCCGCTTCGGTATTCACGCCCGCTTCCTCGACTTCGGCGCCGGCCCTCGTTCGCAGCAGTTTTTCCCGCAGGTCGGTGAGCTGTCGACGTTTCGTGTCCAAGTAGGATTTATCGAGTCTCGCTTGATGTGTGGTCACGGTGTCCTCAAAGGTGGGTGGGTTCTGTCCCTCACAATACCGCGCGCCGGCCCGGTGGTGGTAATCTGCATGACTCGCGCGGTAGACCCCTGGCCCGAACTCGAGCTTGCCCTGCCTCCGTACTCCGGCCTGATGCTCCTATGCAAGACAAGATTTCCTGGTTGCCCGGCGCCCTTTCCCTACTCGATCGCCTCGTCCAACACTTCGATCCAGTGCTTCACCGGGATCGCCGTTCCACCCTGCAAGTGCTGAATGCACCCAATATTCGCAGAAATGATGCACTGCGGGTCCGAGGCCAGCAGGTTCGTCACCTTGCGATCCCGCAACTCGTTGGCAAGAGCCGGCTGCAACAGCGAATACGTACCCGCGGAGCCGCAGCATAGGTGCCGCTCATGGATCGCACCGGACATCGCGAATCCCCTCGCCCGCAATTGCGCTTCGAGATCGCCCCCCAACCGTTGGCCATGCTGTAACGTACAGGGCGCGTGAAAGGCAAGCCGGCCCACCGTGCCCGGGTGCAGCCGGTGCTCGAGGGCGGCCAGCAACTCCGGCAGCAACTCGCTCAAGTCCTGCGCCAACGCGCTGACCCGCGCCGCCTTCGCGGCGTAGTCCGGATCTTGGGCCAGGGCCTCGCCATAGTGCTTTACCGCAAGCCCACAGGCCGACGCATTCATGACGATGGCTTCCACCGTGCCGTCCGCGACTCGGGGCCACCACGCGTCGACGTTGCGCCGGGCGTCGTCGAGGCCGCCCTCGCGATCGCTCAAATGGTCGCGCAGGGCACCACAGCAGCCGGCGCCCGCGGCGATCAGAGTCTCGATGCCCGCCGCATCCAACACGCGCGCCGTCGCGGCGTTGATGTTGGGCAACAGGGCGGGTTGCACGCAGCCTGCCAGCAGCAGGACTTTGCGAACGCGAGATTGCGCGGGCCGAAGCGCGGCGCCCGCAGCGGCGCGGCGCGGAATTTTTCTCGCCCATCGGGCCGGCAGCAAGGGCCTCGCCCGCTGCACCAGCTTTAAGAGCGGCGCGAACAGCGCCGAGGTCATTCCTTCCCGCAGGAACCAACGCGCAACTTTCTCCGCGGTCGGACGCGGCACCCGCTCGTCCACCAGCTCGCGTCCAATGGCCACCAATTTTCCGTACTCGACGCCGCTCGGACACGTGGTTTGACAATTCAGGCACGTCAGGCACCGATCCAGATGCTGTTGAGTGCTGCGCCCCACCTCGCCGCCTTCCAGCATGTGTTTGATGAGGTAGATGCGCCCCCGCGGCCCATCGAGTTCATCGCCCAATATCTGGTACGTGGGACAGGTGGCATTGCAGAATCCGCAATGGACGCAACTGCGCAATATGGCTTCCGCCGCCTGGCCCTGTTTGCTGTCTTTGAATTCGGTACTCAGCGTGGTCTGCATGGAAGCCTAGAGCTCCGCGTATAGGCGGCCAGGGTTGAAAATGCCCGCGGGATCGAAGGACTGCTTCAACCGTTGGTGGATGCTCATCAACGGCTGCGCAAGGGCCGTGAACACGCCCGGCGATTTGTCGGCCGCCCTGACCAGCGTTGCATGCCCCCCGCGTGCGGCAACGGCGTCGCGGATTTGCGCCGCCGGCGCCGTGGTCCGCAGCCAGCGTTGGGCGCCGCCCCATTCGACCAGCCGTTCGCCCGGCAGCGCCATGGGCGGCGTGGTGTCGGGCACCGACAGCCGCCACAAGCATTCGCCGCGAGCCAGGTCGGCGGGCGCGAGGCAGAAGAACGGGTGCCGATGATCGCGAATCGCCTGCCACCAGTCGCTCGCGGTCCGAGGATCGATGTCGGTCCCGCCCAGACGCTGCCGCACGCTGTCGACCGCGGATCGAGCACCGGCCAGGCGTACGAACAGCTGCCCGCGATGCCAGGCACTCGCGCTCAAAGGAACGGGCAACGCGGCCCAGCGGCTGAGCTCTACGAGTGCCGGGCCTTCATCGATATCGAACACCAAGGTCGCGCACCCCGGAGTCACCGGCATCACCTTCAAGGATACTTCGCAAATAACGCCGAGTATGCCCATCGAGCCGGAAAAGACCCGGGAGATATCGTAGCCCGCGACGTTCTTCATGACCTGCCCGCCAAAAGTCAGCGTTTCACCGCTGCCGTTCAACACCGAGACGCCGAGCACGTAATCGCGCAGCGCGCCGACGCTGGCGCGCGCCGGCCCCGCGAGACCCGCGGCGACCATGCCCCCGACCGTGCCATCCGCGCCGAATCGCGGCGGTTCGAACGGCAGGCACTGACCGCGGCTCGCGAGCGCCGCTTCGAGTTCGGCCAAGGGCGTACCGGCGAGCGCCGTGACCACCAATTCGGTGGGTTCATAACTGCTGATGCCCGCGAGCGGACGCGTATCGAGAATCTCGCCGCGCGGTACGCCGCCGTAGAATGCCTTGGTATTGCCGCCGCGAATCTCGAGCGCCGTGGAAGAGTCGCGTGCCGTCACGACTTGATCGGCCAACCGCCGCAAGTCCGCACTGTGCGCATCCATCAGAATCTCGGCAGTTCAGGAAACGCCAGGCGACCGCCGCGTACGTGCATCCGTCCGTATTCCGCACAGCGCTGCAGGCTCGGAATGACTTTTCCGGGATTGAGGAGTCCCGCCGGATCGAATGCGCGCTTCACCGCCGCCATGTGCGCCAACTCGGCGGTTGAAAATTGCACGCACATGGAATTCAGTTTTTCGACGCCCACGCCATGTTCGCCCGTGATGGTGCCTCCCATCCGAATGCTGGCCTCCAATATCTCCGCGCCGAACAGTTCGCAGCGGTGCAGCTCCGCCGGGTCGTTGGCGTCGAACAGGATCAGCGGATGCAGGTTGCCGTCGCCGGCGTGGAACACGTTCACGCAGCGCAGCGCATACTTGGCCTCCATGTCCTCGATGGCGCGCAGCATCTCGGCGAGCCGCTTGCGCGGAATGGTCGAGTCCATGCACATATAATCGGGGCTCATCCGGCCCGACGCGGGAAACGCGTTCTTACGGCCGCTCCAGAACTTCAGCCGCTGCTGCTCGTCGCGGCTGATCTCGATTTGCGTGGCGCCGTTGGCGCGCAGCACATCGATGGCACGTTCCACCTGCTCCGCGACTTCTTCCGGCGTCCCGTCGCTCTCGCACAATAGGATGGCCGCGGCCTCGAGATCGTAGCCGGCATGCACGAAATCCTCGGCCGCCGCCGTCATGCGTTTGTCCATGAGTTCGAGACCTGCCGGAATGATGCCGCCGGCAATGACCGCGGCCACCGCCGCGCCCGCGGCCTCGACGCTCGCGAAGCTCGCCATGACACAGCGCGCCAGCGGCGGCCGCGGCAGCAGCTTGACCGTCACTTCGACGATGACCGCCAGCATGCCCTCGCTGCCGACGATCAACGGCAGAAGATCGAGGCCCGCGGCATCCAGCGCCTCGGATCCGAAGTCGATCGCATCGCCCTGCGCGGTGAAGCCGCGCACCCGCAGAACGTTGTGCAGCGTCAGTCCGTACTTGAGGCAATGCACGCCGCCCGAATTCTCGGCCACATTGCCGCCGATGGTGCAGGCGATCTGGCTCGATGGATCCGGCGCGTAGTACAAGCCATGCGGCGCGGCCGCCTCGCTGATGGCGAGATTGCGCACGCCGCACTGGACGACGGCGATGCGCGCGAGGGGATTCACTTTGACCAGGGCATCGAACTTCGCGAGCGACAAGGTCACGCCCATCGCGTGCGGCAAAGCGCCGCCCGACAGGCCCGTCCCCGCGCCGCGCGCGACCACGGGAACGCCGAGCGCGTGACACGTGCGCAGCACCGCGGCCACCTGCTCCTCGGTCTCCGGCAGCACGACCACCAGTGGAACCTGGCGATACGCCGTCAGACCGTCGCACTCGTAGGCAAGTGTCTCCTCCGGCCGATGCAAAATGCAGGACGCCGGCAAAACCTGGGCCAGAGCGGCCACGACCTGTCGTTGTCGCGCCGCCGGTTCGGCCGCTGAGAGGGCTTCATGCATCGACGCATCATAAGGTAAAATGGACGACATGAAACTCAACAGCCAAAGCTTCGACGACGGACGGACGATCCCGGGCGAGTTTGCGTTTGCGGTTCCCGCTCCCGGGCAGCATGTTGCCCTGAGCGCCAACAGAAACCCGCAGCTCGAATGGCGCGACGTTCCCGCGGCAACGAAATCCTTCGCCGTCATCTGCCACGACCCCGATGTGCCGAGCCGCGGCGACGATGTGAATCAAGAAGGACGGGAGATTCCGGCATCCTTGCCGCGCGTCGACTTTTTTCACTGGGTGCTGTTCGATATTCCCGCATCGGTGCGCGCCATCGCGGCGGGCAGCCACAGCGATGGCGTCACGGCGCACGGCAAGCCCGGTCCCGCCGCTCCGGGCGGCTGGCGGCATGGCATCAACGACTACACGCAGTGGTTCGCCGGCGATGCGCAAATGCGCGGCACCTATTATGGGTATGACGGGCCCGCGCCGCCGTGGAACGATTCGCTGCCGCATCACTACGTGTTCACGCTGTACGCGCTCGATGTGCCGCACCTCGCGGTACCCGGCGAATTGACCGGGGGCGAGGTTCGGCAGGCGCTCGCCGGACACGTGCTGGGCGAGGCGACTCTGACGGGAATCTATACGCTCAACCCTCGCCTCATCGCTTGATGACGATTTAGTCATAAACCGACCGGTCGGCGGCGCGAACTTCACGCATCGGCGAGACTCTAACCTTCGCGTCCTTGAAGACGCAGAGGTCGACGAACTCCGCCATGATTTCGCGCTACGCATGCATTCTGGCGCTCCTGCTGGCCGGCGCCGCCCACGGCGCGCCGGCACCGTTCGATCTCGCCGGGCCGATACTCAACGTCAAGATCTCCCGCGGCGGCGTCACGCTGCCGGCGTCGCAGGTACCCAATCTCGCTGCCGGCGACCGGGTCTGGCTGAAGGCGGATTTTCCGGCGACGCAATCGGCGCATTATTTGTTGGTCGCCGCCTTTCTGCGCGGCGCCACCAACCCGCCGCCGGAGAACTGGTTCTTTCAGTGCAAGACCTGGACCGGCAAATGCGCGAGCGAGGGATTGACCCTCACCGTGCCGGCCGATGCGCAGCAGGTCCTGGTGTTCCTCGCGCCCCAAACCGGCGGCGACTTCAAGACGCTGATGAGCGCCGTGCGCGGCCGCCCGGGTGCATTCGTGCGCACCTCCCAGGATTTGAATCAGGCTGCTCTCGATCGATCGCGCCTCGAGCGGTATCTGACCCTGATCCGGAATTTGAACGCCGTCGATCCCGCCCGGCTCGTCCAGGTAACCCCGCTGCTGGCGCGCAGCCTGGCCATCAAGGTCGATGATAAATGCCTGGACCGGTTGCCCGAACTGCAGGCCCCCTGCCTGATGATGGGCCAGGAGTCCTTGATTCTGAACGATGGCCACAGTACGTCCATCGTCGAGGCGCTCACCTCGGGACCCGGCAGCGATCTTGCGATGGAGGCGAGCTATACGCCGCAGCTGAGCTACGGCTACTACAGTCCGTATATCGCCTCGGTGCTGGACATCGCGCGCATTTTCGAATCGTTCGGCACGGCCCAGTATCAATACATTCCGGCACTGGCCACACAGCGGGAGGACCGCCTCGCGCTGACCTTGAACACCGCCCCATCCTTCCACGATCCGAAGTCGGTCCTGGTCACGGCGCTGCCCGCCGTCGAACAGGCGCAGCTGCCGCCGTTGCATGCCGTGGACCCGAAGGAGATCTACTGTGCGAAGAAAACTTCGCTGGTGTTGCCGGTGGAAGGTGCGCCTCTGGTTTTCTCGACGGGTTTCGCGCATGACGTGACGCTGAGTCTGACCGGAACGGACGGTAAGACGCTCGAGTTGCCCGCGACCGCGGATGCCAAGGAAGGCGGCTTCGTGGTCGACACCTCCGGACTTGGAGCCACCGTTCTTGGCGACAGTGTCGAGGCGTCGCTGCATGGCTACTGGGGCTTCGATCCCTATCAAGGACCTCGCTTCCGGCTCATGAACGCCCGTGCACGGACATGGGAACTCGCGAGCGCCGATGAGTCATCCCTCATCATCGGCCGTCAGGACACCGTCCATCTGCGGGCCGACAACGTGAGCTGCATCGACGGCATCATGTTGAAGGATCCCGCCGGCAAGGAATTGAAGGCCGATTGGAAGTCGGTAAAACCCAATGAAGTCGAGGTCAAGCTGCCGCTGCAGGAAGCCAAACCCGGCTCGCTCACCTTGCTGGTCACTCAATACGGCATGGCGGAGCCGCAGCCGGTCCCGCTCAAGGTATTCTCCGAGGCGGGCCGATTCGATGGCTTTTCCATGCATGCCGGCGAGAGCCAAGGCGTGCTCGAGGGCAGCCGGCTCGATGAGGTCGCGAGCCTCACCCTCAAGAACGTGGTGTTCGTGCCCGGCGAATTGTCGACCCGCGCGGGCAGCGACGAATTGCCCATGGTGGCGCAGGACGCGCCGGCCGCCGCCGGATTGAAGTCCGAACATCCGGTCGCCGCCAGGGTCGCGTTGCAGGACGGCCGCACGCTGCCGGTCACCGCCTCCATCGATGCGCCGCGCCCGCGGGTGAGTTTGATCGGCAAGAGCGTGCAGCCCTCGGTTTCCGGCGACACCAGCAACATCCAGCTCGCCGAGGTGGGCGAACTGCCGCAGGACGCCACGCTGATATTCTCGATGCGCACGCTCTCACCGGCGGCATTCATTCGCGACGAGAGCGTCGATGTGGCCACCGGCGACGAGTCGTCGTCGGCCACGCTCAGCCTCGCCAACGGCGGCCTCACCCTCGAAAACTCTCAAGTGGCGGTGGCGACCCTCAATCCCTCGAAAGCGTTCGGCGCGTCGACGTTCGGCCCCTTGAAATTCCGGGTCAACGTCAAGGGTGTCGCGAGCGATTGGCAGCCGCTCGCCACTCTGATCCGCCTGCCGCAATTGAAGGAACTCAAATGCCCGCCGACTCCCGAGCTCGCGTGCAAGCTGACGGGCGCCAACTTGTTTCTCATCGATTCGGTGTCGGGCGACTCGCAATTCGCGCATCCCGTGGTCGTTCCCGACGGTTTTCTGGGAGCGGCGCTGCCGGTTCCGCATCCCGTCGGAGGATCGCTGTTCATCAAGCTTCGCGACAACCCCGAGGTCGTGAATGCAACGACGCTGACCGCGCTGCAATTGCCGGCGCCCGCGGATGACGCAGGGCGGACCGACGCGCGGCGCTCCGCGGCCACCGATCCGGCCGGAACCCCGCCGCCGACACCGACACCGCTGCCGGCACCGTCCGGCCCTGGTACGTCCGCACCGTGACTTTGGCCAGCGGCACGTTTTGAGCATGGCGCCGCCTTTCAGCGCTGCAACGCGTTGAGGTTGCGGCGCGTATCGGGGTCGCGCACGCGTTTGGGGTCGCGGCGCGCCTGGCAGCGTCACGGCATGTTTTAGGGCGCGTATCAACGCCGCGGGGGGTCGCCGGCGAGAGTGGCATCGCGCGACGTCACCTCTGATGCGGTGGGCGCGTGGGCCGCGCGCGTCACTCGCCACACCGTGTTGCCCACGTCATCCGCCACCAGCAGCGCGCCTTCCTTGTCGATGGCCACCCCGACCGGCCGGCCGAGAGCCCGGTGGTCGGCGTCGAGAAAACCGCCCAGCACCTCCACCGGCAGTCCCGCGGGTTCGCCCCGCTCGAACGGTACGTACACCACTTTGTACCCGCTGTAGACCTTGCGATTCCAGGAGCCGTGCTGGCCGACGAACATGCCATGCTGGAACTCGGGAAGCGCGGAGCCCGCCGACCAGCACAGACCCAACGACGCCGTATGCGCACCCAAGGCGTAGTCCGGCGGAACGGCCTTGGCCACCAGGTCGGGATTCTGTGGCTTGACGCGATCGTCCACGTGCTGCCCGTAATAGCTGAAGGGCCAGCCATAGAACGCGCCATCGTGCAGCGCCGTCATGTAGTCGGGCGGCAGGTGATCGCCCAGTTCGTCGCGCTCGTTGACGGACACCCACAACTGGCCGCTGTCGGGTTGCCACGCAAGTCCCACGGGATTGCGCAATCCGGAGGCGAAAACACGATGAGTGCCGGTCTTAGGATCGATCTCCCACACCGCGGCGCGCTCGTGTTCCACCTCGAGTCCGTTCTCCGCGGCATTGCTGTTGGACCCCACGCCGACGAACAGTTTGCGCCCGTCGGGACTGGCGATGAGGCTCTTGGTCCAATGATGGTTGATCGTGCCGCCCGGCAAGTCCGTGACCTTGACCGGTACCGAACGTATCTCGGTCTCGCCCGGGGTGTAGGGGACGCGCAGCACGGCGTCGCTGTCGGCCACGTAAAACGTGTCGCCGACCAACGCCATGCCGATGGGTGAGTTCAAGTCCTGCAGGAAGATGTGCCGCTCGACGCCGCTCCCGCCGGGGATGGGACGCAGCAAGGTGATCCGATTGGCACTGGGATGTGCGCCCGAGCCCGCGCGCTTCATCACCAGCTTGTGCACCTCGCCGCTGAGACCCTTGCTGTCGTCGGGCTTGGGCGGCGCGTCGGACTCCGCCACCAGCACGTCGCCGTTGGGAAGCACGTACAGCCACCGCGGATGGCTCAAGCCCGTGGCGAAAGCGGCGACCGCGGTACCGCGCGCGGCGCGCGGCGTCATGCCGTCTTTCCAGCCCTCCGCCTTGGCCGTATGCACCGTCGGGAGCAGCGATTTGTGGGGTTCCCCGATCGTGGGATTCGGACCGTATTCGCCCGCCGTCTCCTCGGCCGCCGCCGCGAAAGCCGCGCTGCACAGCGCCAGTGAAATGGCCGCCGCGACCGGGATTTGATATCGAAGAGCGCTTTTTGGGGTCATGCGGCAACTTGCGGGACCGGCAGCCGGCCCAATAGTCGTCGTTTGCCGCCAAACGCTGTCATCCATCGCCCGACGGCTGATGTCGCCCGCCATCCCGATGCCGCATGCTGGCCGGTCCGAGACCTGGCGAGCGAGGTCAACGACACTTCACGACCCTTGCGTTCTTTCGTTGCCGTGAAGTGTCTTGGTCCCTGCTAGCCGATGCGATACCCGATAACCGGTCAAATTCCCGATGCCGATGTACTGCAGGTGACGGTACTGAGCTGCCTTGACAATTGTTGCCCCGGCAACTATTATGTGCCCCATGCGAGCGTTGGTCAGCAGCGAAGAGGACGAGGGCAGATCGGTGACCCATACCGAACTCGGCGCGCTGGTGGCGCAGGTTCGCCTGGCCATCATCACCGGGCTGGACGAAGAGTTTCTCGGCGACAGGGAAGTAGCCTCGCTCGAGGTCACGGCCGCTCAATTCGCGATCCTGAAGAACGTGTTGAAGGGAAGCGCCCAATCGGCCTGCGAACTGTGCAAGTCGATGGATTACGACCGCGGCGCCATGAGCCGGATGATCGATCGCCTGGAGGCGAAGCAACTCATTCGGCGCGTCGCGCTGCCGCATACTCGCCGGTCGGTTGCCCTCGAGGTGACTGCTGCCGGACAGGCCGCGTTTCCGAAGATGGAAGCCTGTCTCGATCGTGTCGTGAATCGGCTGCTGAAAGGCGTGACCAAGACCCAGGTGCGAGAGATGGAAAAGGTGCTCAGGCGAATGCTCGCGAACGTGTAATTTTTTGGTGTGTCGATTGCCCAGGCAATAGTTGTTTGGGCATCGGAGATGACGATGAGAGATCAAATAGAATCCTACGCGGCACGGCTCGCCGTCCGCATCCAGAGCGCCGGCGCCGATTTGGACCCCGACATTCTTCAATTGCCCGGCGGCAGCGTCATCGCAACCCTGTTGTGGCTATATGCCAAGGGGTCCACGGCGCTGCGCAAGCACTGAACTAGAAGATGCCCATCGCGGTGCCCGCCGCGAGGGTCGCACCCAGTTCCTCGCATGCCCGCAGGCTCGCCGCCGGCAGGTGTTTGGCGCGTAGAATCTGCTCCGGCGTCTGGGCGTGCGTGCACACGATGAGCGGCGGCGCGATGGACTTGAGGCGCCACCCCGTCGCGATGCGCTCGACCTGCTGAGCCGCATTGCGTCCGTCGCTGCCGGCGCAAATCAATATCGCGTAAGGTCTGCCATTCAGCCGATCGAGCGCAGCATAGTAAGTCCGGTCGAAAAAATCCTTCATGCGGCCCGACATCGCGCCGAGATTTTCCGGCGTGGCGAATACATAGCCGGCCGCCTCCAGCACATCCGCGGCCCCCGTGTCCTCGGCGCGGCGCAGCGACACGCGCAGCGAGGATTCGGCCGCCGCGCCGCGCGCCGCCGCCTGCGCCATCTGCAGCGTGCCGCCGGTCAACGAGTGGTACACGATCAGTAACGTCTGCATGCGGCGCCGATCGTATCGCCTCGCACCCTCGCCGTGCGAGAATCTGCCGCCCTGACGACAGCATGAGGTTCCCGAATGCCCGCGCAGCTCATCGACGGCAAAGCGCTTGCCGGCCAGATAAAAGCCGATATCGCCTCGCAGGTGGGAGAGATGATCTCCCGCGGGCGGCGCCGTCCCGGTTTGGCGGTGGTCATGGTGGGCAACAACCCGGCGTCCGAGGTCTACGTGCGCAACAAACGCAAGGCTTGCGCCGATTCGGGTATTTTGTCGGTGGCTCACGATTTACCATATTCCACCACCCAGCAGGAATTGATACAGCTGATCGAGGCCCTGAACCGCGATCCCGCGATCGACGGCATTCTGGTGCAGTTGCCGCTGCCGCAGCACATCGAACAGAGCGCCATCATCGAGAAGATCGATCCCACCAAGGACGTGGACGGATTCCATCCCTACAACGTCGGCCGCCTGGCGCTGCGTGTACCGCTGATCCGGCCCTGTACTCCCTACGGCGTCACCAAGCTGATCGAGCACGTCGGAGTCTCGCCCATGGGCAAGCATTGCGTCGTCGTCGGCGCCTCCAATATCGTCGGCCGGCCCATGGCCCTCGAATTGCTGCTGATGGGCGGCACCGTCACGGTGTGCCATCGCTTCACCGGCGAACTTGCGCCCTATGTGAGCGCCGCCGACATCCTGGTGGTCGCGGTGGGGCGGCCCGGCATCATCCGCGGCGAGTGGATCAAGCCCGGCAGCATCATCATCGACGTGGGGATGAACCGCTCCGACGACGGCAAATTGTGCGGCGACGTCGATTTCGCGGGCGCGATGCAACGCGCCGCCTGGATCACCCCCGTGCCCGGCGGTGTGGGCCCCATGACGGTGGCCATGCTGATGAAAAACACGCTGGAAGCGGCCGTCGCGCGCAGCCCCGCTTGAGAGCGTGAACGGCGTGGGGCATATCCTACGCTCCACCTGGCGGTGCACCGACTGCGCTGCTGCCCGGACTGACGGAGACTAGCCCCATCGAAACGTGTCTACTTACTCATGGTGACTTATGCTTCATTATGCAGTCGTGTTTTTCATCATCGCGCTGATTGCAGCGTTCTTCGGCTTCGGCGGCATCGCGGTCGGCGCCGCCGGCATCGCCAAAGTGCTGTTCGTCGTGTTCCTGATCGGTGCCGTCGTCAGTTTCCTGATGAGCATGGGTCGGCGCGTCTAGCAGCTCGCCGCTACGTTCACTTTCAACCCGGAGAATTCAATGGAATCGCTTTTAGACGGCAGCCAAGTCCGCAACGCCAAGGACTACGCCAATGGCCAGATCAACAACTTCATCGACAACGTTCAGGATCTGACTGACGCGTTGAAGGATGTCGATACTCCGGAAATCGCCCGCGTCAAGGCCAAGGTCAAAATCGCGCTGGCGGCGGCGAAAAGCGCGCTCAGCGACGGCGCGGCCCAGGTGCGGAGCCAGGCGCGTCAAGTGACCAAGACCACGGACACCTACGTGCGGGACAACCCCTGGCAGGTGGTCGGTATCGCCGCGTTGATCGGCATCGCCGTAGGCATCATCGCCACGCGCCGCTCCGACTGATCCAGTCGATCTGATATCTCGGCACCGGGTGACGGAGGGCTCAGGCTCTCCGCCACCCGGTAATACCGCCAGGCTTGTCCTCGATGAGCACACCCCCCGCCACCAACAGGTCGCGGATCCGATCCGACTCGCCGAAGTTCTTCGCCGCACGAGCCGCTTTGCGCTCGAGCAATAGCGCGTCGACAGCCTCGTCCGTCAACGGCCCGGCCGCCACCGAACGTTTCAAATACACGCTCGGTGCCTGCTGCAATACGCCCAGCACTTCGCCCATCCTGCGCAGAAGCGCTGCGTACGACGCGGCCGCGGCGGCATCGCCGCTCGCCTTGGCGCTGTTGAGTTCGCGCGCCACACCCTGCATCACCGCCAAGGCCTCCGGCGTGTTGAAATCATCTTCCATGGCGGCGTGAAATTGCGCCCACGCCGGATGCGCGAGCGCATCGGCAGGCGCCAACCCGGAATGCCCCACCCCCGCAGGCGTGAGACCCGCAGCGGCCAACCCCGAATCGGCCGACGCATCATGGGCAAGCCCAGCGCCGGCGCCCGGCGCATCGTTCAATGCCCGGTACAGCCCCAGCAGCGTCTCGTCTGCCTGCGCCAGTTGGGCCTGCGAATAGTTGATGGGGCCGCGATAGTGGCTGCTCAACAGAAAGAATCGCAGCACTTCCGGGTCGCGCAACGTCTTCAGCACTTCGCGCACCGTAAAGAAATTGCCGAGCGACTTCGACATCTTCTCGTCGTTGATCCGCACGAAACCGTTGTGCATCCACACGTGCACGAAGGGAGCGTCGCAGGCGGCGCACGATTGCGCAATCTCGTTCTCGTGATGCGGGAACTTCAAGTCCATCCCGCCGCCATGCAAATCGAAATAGCTGCCGAGCAGTTCGGTCGACATCGCGGAACACTCGATGTGCCAGCCGGGACGGCCGTCTCCCCACGGCGAGGGCCAGGAGGGTTCGCCGGGCTTCGCATGCTTCCACAGCACGAAGTCCAGAGGGTCGAGCTTGTACTCGTCGATCTGCACGCGCGAACCGGCGCGCAGATCGTCGATCTTCTTGCCGGACAAGCGGCCGTACGCGGGAAACTTCCGGACCGAATACATCACGTCGCCATCGGCGGCGACATAGGCAAAGCCCCGGGCGATCAACGTCGACGTCATCGCGATGATGGGGCCTATGTAGTCGGTGGCGCGCGGCTCGAAATCCGGCGTCTGCAAACCGAGGGTGGCGCAATCCTCTTGCATCGCCGCGGTGAAGCGCCGCGCAAGCTGCGCCCAGTCCTCGCCGTTGGCCGCCGCACGCTGAATGATCTTGTCGTCGATATCGGTGACATTGCGCACGTAGGTCACGCGATAATCGCACGAACGCAGATAGCGCTGCACCAGATCGAACACCGTCAACATGCGCGCGTGCCCGAGATGAATGTAGTCGTAGACCGTGATGCCGCACACATACATGCGCACTTCGTTGGGACGAAGCGGCTTGAATGCCTCTTTCTCGCCGGTCAGCGAATTATGGATTCTTAGCATGGGATTCGAGGCGGCGGCGCGCCGTACCAGGGGTCATGAGCTTGAGCAACGGCGCAAGCTCGGGGCCGTGCGCCTGGCCGGTCAATGCCACGCGCAGCGGCATGAAGAGTTCCGCGCCCTTGCGCCCCGTCCGCTCCTTCAGCAACTTCGTCAGCGCCTTGAGGTCCGGGCCGGATCGCTCCAGCGCATCGGCCGCGGCCGAAAAGAACTCCGATCCGGCGGCGTCGATGAGCCGCTGCTCGTCCGGTCCCAGCGGCGGCAAATCGCCCCGCAGGACCGCCGCCCATGGCAGCGCATCGGCCGGCAGCACCACGTTGTGCCTGACGAGTTCTATGAATTCGGTCGATTCGTTCGACCCCATCCAGGTGCGTATCTCGGACGCCGACATGCGCTGCAAGGTCTCCTTCTGCCAATGCAGCAGTTGCGATTCATCGAAGCGCGCCGACGCGCGGCCAAGATGCTCGGGGAAAAAATGCGCCGGCATGTCGGCGGTGGCCAGCCAGCCGTCCACGTCGCTGGCATGCCCCAGACGGAACAAGTGGTTGAGCAAAGCGCCGCTCAAAAAGCCGCGCTCGCGGAATTCGGCCACGCTGGTGCTGCCATGTCTCTTGGACAGCGGCGCGCCATCGGCACCCACCAGCAGGCCCACGTGGCCATATCGGGGGCGCCGCAGCTGCAATGCATCCAACAGCATCAGCTGGCGCGGCGTGTTGGTGAGATGATCGTCGCCGCGCAGCACATGGGTCACGCCCATCACGGCATCGTCGACCGCGTTGCTGAAGAAAAATCCGGCCGTACCGTCCTCCCTGCGCACGATGAAATCGCCGATGTCGCTCGACAGGAATCTCTGCGGACCGTGCACCAGATCGTCGAACTCGATCACCGCCTCGGGCACGGCGAAACGCAGCGTGGGATTGAGCCCCCGGGCCTCCCGCTCCGCGCGTTCGCCGGCGCTCAAAGTGCGGCAGGTCCCCGCATAGCGGGGCGGCTTGCCCGCCATGCGCTGCAACTTGCGCGACAATTCGAGTTCATCGGCGGTGCAGTAGCAAGGATAGACTTGGCCGGCCGCCGCCAACCGCCCGAACAGCTCGCCATAGAAGGCGCCCCGCTCGGACTGCAGATACGGGCCCGACGGCCCGCCGACATCCGGCCCTTCATCCCACTCGAATCCCAGCCAGCCCAGGTCGACCATCAGCTCGTCGCGAAAGCGCGGCTGGCTGCGCTCCACATCGGTGTCCTCGATGCGCAGAATGAATCGGCCGCCGCTTCTGCGCGCCCACAAATAGCTGAAAAACGCGGTCCGCGCATTTCCCAGGTGCAGGGACCCGGTGGGGCTCGGCGCAAATCGGGTGACGACGGTTGACGACATAGCTCAAGATTGTACCTATTCGAGTAGAATCTCGGAGCATGAAACAGCTACTTCTCGTGCTTGGATTGGTCTCGGCGATTGCGCTGTCCTCGGGTGCTCCGGCTGGCTTCGCGGCCGCCGCCGGCACCGCGCCCGCCACGATTGCCGTTAACGACGCAGCGTCGCCGGCGGCGGCCGCAGCGCCGGCTGGCGCGGCGCCTGCCGCCACGTCATCGGGGGATGCATCTGCTGCTGCGCCGGCCCCGGCCAAGGCGCCCGTCAGCGCGCCGGCGAAGGCCGCCCCTACCGGTCCGATTCAGGTGCAGGTGGTGACTTCGCAGGGAAATTTCACCATCGAATTGCTGCCCGAACGCGCGCCGCTGACCGTCGCGCAGTTCTTGAAGTATGTCGATCAGGGCCACTACTCCGGGACCATATTCCACCGCGTGATTCCGAACTTCGTGATTCAGGGCGGCGGCTTCGACACCGGCTACAAGCTCAAGAGCGCGCCCATGAAAGTGGCCAACGAATCGGGCAACGGCCTGACCAACCTGCGCGGCACGGTGGGCCTGGCACGCCCCTCCGAGCCGCACGAGGGCGATTGCCAGTTCTACGTGAATCTGTTCGACAATGGCGCACTCGACCCCAATCAAACCCGCTGGGGCTATGCGGTGTTCGGCAAGGTCGTGCAAGGCATGGATGTGGTCGACAAGATCGGCAACGTAGCGACGGGCGCGAGAGGCCCGTTCAAGGAAGACGCACCGCTGCAGCAAGTGGTCATCGAACGCGTCGAGCGCGTGGCCGCGCCTTAAGGATCCGGATCGGGAAGCGCGCAGCGTGGCCACGCTTTTCATCTCGGATCTGCACATCGATGCGACCAGCCCCGAGATCACACAGCAGTTCCTGACGCTGCTCGAGGAGGAGGCACGCGGCGCCGAGGCTCTGTACATTCTCGGCGACTTGTTCGAATCCTGGGTGGGCGACGATGCCCCCGACGCCGCGCAAACGGCAGCCATCGCCGGCATCCGCTCGCTGACGGCGGCAGGCGTGCCCTGCTTCGTCATGCATGGCAATCGCGACTTTCTGCTGGGCAGCCGATTCTGCGCGCTCTCGGGAGCGCACATCTTGAGCGATCCCGTGATCGTCACGCTCTACGGAGAACCCGTCCTCGCGATGCATGGCGATGCGTTGTGCACCGACGATCGCGCCTATCAACGCCTGCGCGCCACCGTGCGCGATCCCGGCTGGCAGGGGCAATTTTTGGCGCTCTCCGTTGCCGGGCGGCGCGCCTTGGCCGGCGCGGCTCGCGCAGGCAGCCAGGCCCATACGGCCGCCATGGAGAACAACATCACCGATGTGAACGCGGCGAGCGTCGCCCTGGTGCTGCGCGCCGCCGCCGTTGCCACGCTGCTGCACGGCCACACCCACCGCCCCGCCATACATGCGCTCAGCGTGGACGGAAGAGCCTGCACGCGCATCGTCCTCGGCGATTGGCACACCCAGGGCAGTCTGCTGCGCTGGGACCGAAACGGTCCCGAATTGGTATCCCTGCCGCGTTAGAGCAGCCCGGGGACGCCGGAGTGAAAACGGAACACGGCATCGGGACCGGTGATGAGCTCAGCCTCGCGCACCGCGAATTCCTTGACCCGCGCCGCCAGATCGATACCGTTTCTCGCCGCGGCACGGCGCGCCAAGTCCAGATACACCCGGTAGTGCCGCGCCTCCGCGTCGTGCAGGCCCTGAAACAGAGCGCCGGCAGACCCGCCGATGGCCGGCGCCAACGCCGCGAAGCGTTCGCAGGAACGCGCCTCGATGAAGGCGCCGCAGACCATCAGATCGACTTCGCGCTCGGGCTCGGTCTTGGCGACCAGGCGCCGCAGGCGCTCCGCATAGCGGCCCGGCGCCAACCGCTGCGGCACGACGCGGAGCGACTTCATGAGCTTGGCAACCTGTTCGTAATGCCGCAGCTCCTCGCGCGCCAGCCGCGACATCTTGTCGGTCAGCTCCAAGTCCTCGGCATACGCGAACATCAACGACAGAGCGGTCGAGGCGGCTTTCTTCTCGCAGTTCGCATGATCGATCAGCAGAATGTCCGGCGACCCGCAGGCCAGCGCGATCCACGCCCCGGGGGTCGCGGTCCGCAACAAGGGGTGCGAAAATGGCGCCGCGGCCCCACGCGCCTCCGCAAGGGCCACTGCAGCGACCGCCGTCGTAGCGCCGGTCGTTGCAGCGCCGGTCATCGACGCATCGCCTGCGTCGCCCGCTTCCGCCGCACTCATGCCGTCACTTTCAACGCGGCGATCGCATCCAGGAGTTCGCGCGCCGACTGAAATCGATCGGCGGGCAACTTTGCGAGCAAACGCCGCACCAACCCCTCGTACATCGCGAACTGCGGCGCGATCTCCGGCAGATCCGCCCGTTTGTGCTTGTAGATGACTTCCATGGCGGTCGAGCCCGTGTAGGGCTTGCGGCCCATCAACATCTCGTAATAGACGACGCCCAAGCTGTACAGATCGCTGCGCTCGTCGATCAGTTCCGCGTGACCTTGCTCCGGGCTCATGTAGTACGGCGTCCCGAAGATTTCCCGGGTGCCGGTGAGATCCGCACCCATTTCATTCGCCTTGGCCAGGCCGAAATCGATCAAACACAGCGAACCGTCGGTACGCAGCATCACGTTGGCAGGCTTCAAATCCCGGTGCAGTACGCCGACATCGTGGATGGCATGCAGCGCGCTCGCCATCTGCCGCAGAAAATGCAGCGCGATGGCGGGAGACAGCGGTGCCTTCATGCGCTGGCGCAGATCGCCGGCGGAGAAATGCTCCATGGCGATGTAGGCGTGATCGTCGGCCACGCCCAAGTCGTAGATGCGCACGATGTTGCGATGATTCAGGCCCGCGACGATCTCGTATTCCTGCAGGAATCGATCGAATCCGACGAAACGTTCGGAGACATCCGGAACTTGATGGAACACCTTGAGCACGACCATGGTGCCGGCACGCTCGCTCTCGGCGAGGTAAATCTTGCACATGCCGCCGCTGCCCACTTGTCTGATGCAGCGATGGCCGCGGATCGTGATGTTGCCGAATTGGTAACGCTTCTCGAAGTCCGGGTGGGCCCGCAGCATCGCCAGGCTCTGCTTGTGCTCGCGCGAGGCGTTCACCAGGACTCGAACCAGTCCGTCACGGTCGATCTTGCGTCCGTAGAGGCGGTGCAGACCGGGTACCACCTTGGTATCGGGCGGCGGGTCCTGCAGCAGGACCAGCACGATGGGCGCGAACTCCGGCCTCGCCAGCAAGCCGGCGGCGAGCGCTTCCGCATCGGCGGTCGGCGACGCGCTCACGATGATGACCGCGTCGAACCCGGCGGCGGCGAACTGGCCGTCCATGGGAGCATCTTCGCCCAACCGGTGTTCCACGGCGAGCGCATCCGGCCACTCGATCTCGATATGGAGCTTGACCAGCCGCCGGTATTCGGCCCGGTCCGCGATCACCAGCAGACGCAGCGGCAAGCTCGCTCTCGGAAGCTACAGGACCCGAACGGACTTGAGGGAGCGGCCGGTGCCGTCACGCCGCTGTTGCTTCGCTTCGTCGGATCGCTCTCCCTGCAGACGCTTGAGATATTCCGGCGTCACGTCGCCCGTGACATATTCGCCCGAAAAACACGAGGTATCGAAGTCGGTGATCTTGGCGTTGTCGTGACGCACCGCATGCTCCAGGTCTTCGAGATCCTGGTAGATCAGCCAATCGGCGCCGATGATGTCCCGCACCTCTTCATCCGTGTGCCCCGCCGCCACCAGTTCCGACGTATCCGGCATGTCGATGCCATACACGTTCGGATAGCGCACCGGCGGCGCGGCCGACGCGAAATACACTTTCTTCGCGCCGGCCTCGCGCGCCATGTCGATGATCTGCGCGGAGGTCGTGCCGCGCACGATGGAATCGTCGACCAGCAGCACCGTCTTGCCGCGGAACTCGAGATCGATGGCGTTCAATTTGCTGCGCACGGACTTCGAACGCTGCTCCTGCCCGGGCATGATGAACGTACGGCCGATGTAGCGATTCTTGATGAAGCCCTCGCGATACTTGACGCCGAGCAGCTGCGCCACCTGCACGGCGGCAGTGCGGCTGGTGTCCGGAATCGGGATGACCACATCGATGTCGTGATTCGGCCGTTCGCGTTTGATCTTCTCCGCGAGACGCTCGCCCATGCGCAAGCGCGCCTTGTAAACCGAAATGTTGTCGATGATCGAGTCCGGCCGCGCGAAGTAGACGTATTCGAAAATGCAGGGTGTGTGCCGCGCCATCGCCACGCATGCTTGCGCATAGAAGCGGCCTTGTTCGTCGATGAACACCGCCTCGCCCGGCGCCACGTCGCGCACCATCTTGAATCCCGACATGTCGAGCGCGACGCTTTCCGAGGCGAGCATCCACTCGATCCCCTTGTGGGTCTCGCGATTGCCGACCACCAGCGGACGGATGCCGTTGGGATCGCGAAAGCCCAAGATGCCGTGGCCGATCACCATGGCCACCACGGCGTATCCGCCGCGGCATCGGCGGTACACGGCGTTGGCTGCCGCGAAGATGTCGGCGGGCGTGACGCGCGGCGTGCCGACCCGCTCGAGTTCGGACGCCAGCACGTTCAACAACACTTCGGAGTCCGAGCTGGTGTTGAGATGGCGGCGGTCCTCGCGCACCAGCACTTCGGTGAGTTCGCGCGCATTGGTCAAATTGCCGTTGTGCCCGAGACAGATTCCGTAAGGCGAATTCACGTAGAACGGCTGGGCATCGTGAGCGCTGTCGGCTCCCGCCGTGGGATAGCGCACGTGGCCGATGCCGATGTTGCCCTTGAGCTTGAGCATGTGCTTCTGTTGAAACACATCGCGCACCAGGCCGGAGTCCTTGCGCATGAACAGTTCACCGGCTTGCGCCGTCATGATGCCGGCCGCATCCTGGCCGCGATGCTGGAGCACGGTCAGCGCGTCATATATCCGTTGGTTGACTGCGCTCACCCCGACCATTCCAACGATTCCACACATGAAGGACCTCCGGTACTCGGCTATTTACTACGGACCTTGACTCCGGTAAGGCGCTCGAGCTTCGCCCAAGGCTCGCCTCTCTCGCCGACCATGGCTCGCAGCCAGTCGCCGGCGGTCTCACCGTAAGGAACCAGCTTCGACCGGCTCCACCACTCTTCGTGATTCAAATGCAGCAGCTCGGCGCCGATGATCATCAGTCCGACCAGCACCATGCCGCGCACGATGCCGAACAACAGACCGATCACCCGATCGAGAGGGCCCAATCCCATGCTGCGCGTCAAATAGCTGAGCAGCATGCCGACGACCCAACCGATCAACAGCACCATCACCAAAATAACCAGTCGTCCGATCCAAGGCGACACGCTCGGATCCGCGAGCAAGCCGCCAAGGTGCGGCTCGACCAACGGACCGAAGTGCCATGCCGCCCAAATCGCCGCGATCCAAAAGACCAGCGACACCGCTTCGCGAATGAAGCCGCGAAGCAATCCAATCAACGTGGAGCCCAATAGAACCAACAGAATAACGACATCCGCTCCGGTCATGACCGCATTCTACCGGAGCGCGCCCGCGGTTGCCGTGAAACGATCGGCAGAACTCAAGATCATGGCGCCACGACGCTCGCCGCGTGTCCCTCTTTCTTGAGTTTGGCCATGATCTTCGCGGCGCCGGCACGATCGGCCATCGGCCCGACTCGAACTCGGTACCGCAAGGACTTGCCCGCACCGCTCGCGGAGACAAATGCCGAAAAACCTGAGGCCTTCAACTGATGCTCCAATTTTTCCGCATTCGCCTGGCTTGCGAAGCTCCCCAACTGCACCGCCCAATTGTGGTGCGCCGTATCCGGCGCCATCTGCGCCGCAGCGGCCTTCGGCATAGCCTGTAATCTGGGGGAGGAGGTACCGTTTTCAACCGGAGCGACCGGCGGCTGCGCCTGCAACGTGGTGATCGTCGGCGGTGCGTTGGTTCGGCGAGCCGGTACGGCGGACTCGCCCGAGAGCGCAGCGAGCGTCCCGGGCAACATGTCGTCGACCGATGAGCCTGCCGCGGAGGAACCGCTGCCGGCCGCGGCAGCGCCACCCGGCACGGCGGCGCCCGACGCGGCGGCGTTCGGCGTGGCGAGGCCCGGCGTCTCGACGCCCGGCATGGCTTTGCTGGTCGCGAGATCCACGGTGACGTTGCGTACCGGCTCCGCCGCACTGGTCGGCACCGGCCGCGGAGCCGCGGCGCGCTTGGGGCCCGACAGCAGTTCTGGAACGATCAGTACGACCAGTACGACCAGAATCGTGGCGCCTGCCAGACGCTCTTTGAGGCGACGATCCATGAAGCTTGACCAGCCTTGTTTCATTGTCCGCGGACCGCCTGAGTATATTCGGGATCGGCCGTCGGCGGCAGCAAGCCTTGGGAGTCGAGCCACTCGAGCGCCGGTCCCACGGTATGAAAGGATCCGAACACGATGATCCGATCGCCCGCGCCCGCCGCCGCGGATGTGGCCGCACAGGCCGCCGCGACATCGTTGGCGAGCGCGACCGGCACGTCGACCTCGCCGGCGATTTTCCCGACCAGCGCAGCGGCGGTGCTCCCGCGGGCGCCCTCGAGGGAGGCCAGCCACCACGCATCGAAACAGCCGTGAAGCTCCGCGGCGATTCCCGCCGCGTCCTTGTCGGCCAGTATCCCGCAAACCGCCAGCGATCTCCCGGGTACGGGCCGTTCCTCGAGGTTCCGCGCCAGAACGCGCGCCGCATCCGGGTTGTGCGCGACATCCAAGATCCACACGGGCCGGCCGGCGCCCGGAACGATGACTTGGAAACGCCCGACCAGCTGCACCGTCGCAAGGCCTTGCGCAACCGCGCTCCTCGCTACGGGCAACCGCGAGTCGAGTTCCTCGATCGCCGCCAGTGCGGTCGCCGCGTTGGCAAACTGAATCGACCCGCCGAGCGCGGGCGGCGGCAGCCGCGGCAGATCCCAACGGCTGCCCGTGTAATGCCAATCCGAACTCGCGCGCGTGTAATCGAACTCGACGCCGAGCCGCTTCGGTATCGCACCGCTCGCCGCGGCGATTTCGAGCAGCACCGGCGGCAGATCCCGCCCCAGCACCGCGGCGTACCCCTTGCGGAATATTCCCGCCTTCTCACGCGCAATCGCCTCGAGCGAGTCGCCGAGAAATTCCTGGTGATCCAAACCGATGCTGACCACCACCGCCACCGTGGGATCGACGACGTTGACGGCGTCAAGACGCCCTCCCATGCCCACCTCGAGCACCCACGCGTCGACCTCGGCGGCCTGAAAGATCAGGAATGCCGCGAGCGCGTTGTACTCGAAGAACGTCAGGGACACTTCGCCGGGAGTCGCGGCGCCGAAACTCGCGATGCCGGGCGTGACCACGTCGGGCGTTGCGGCGTCGCGCGCGGCTGTGCCGCCGTGGGTCCCGCGCGGCCGCATGCGCGCCGCTTCGATCCGTTCGAACGCCGCGATCAACTCTTCGTTCGTGACCAGCCGGTCATGGACGCGAATGCGCTCGCGATAATCGCGCAGGTGGGGCGATGTGAACGTGCCCACCCGGTAGCCGGCCGCACGCAAGATGGCGGCGCAATAGGCGGTGACCGATCCCTTGCCGTTGGTGCCCGCGACCGTGATCACCGGCACCGACGGCTGCCGCCAGTCCAGGCGTTCCAGTACTTCCCGAAGGCGCGCGAGACCGAGATCGATCGCCTGCGGGTGCACCTGTGATTGGTGGGCCAGCCACTGCTCGAGACTCCGCATGACCCAGCTGGCCCTAGGCCGCGGCGGGCTCTTTGCCGGTCAACAGCCGCAGCATGGCGCCGATGCGATCGCGCAGCTCGCGCCGATCGACGATCATGTCGAGCGCGCCGTGCTCGAGCAGGAATTCGCTGCGCTGGAAGCCCTCCGGCAGGGTCTCGCGTACCGTCTGCTGTATCACCCGCGGCCCTGCGAACCCGATGAGCGCCTTCGGTTCGCCGATGTTGATGTCGCCCAGCATCGCGAGACTGGCCGAGACGCCGCCGGTGGTCGGATCGGTCATCACCGAGACGAAGGGCAGCCGCGCTTCGGACAGCCGCTTCAACGCCGCGCCGGTCTTCGCCATTTGCAACAGCGAGTACAGGGCTTCCTGCATGCGGGCGCCGCCGCTCGCCGAAAAACACACCAGCGGCAGGCGGTGTTCCAAACACTGCTCGACGGCACGCACGAATTTTTCGCCGACCACCGAACCCATGGAGCCCCCCAGAAAGCGGAACTCGAAGGCAACGGCCACGATCTCGAGCCCTGCCAGCTGGCCGGACATCGCGATCAACGCGTCGCGCTCGCCCGTGAGTTTTTGCGCCTGGACGATACGGTCGCGGTAGCGCTTCGTATCCTTGAATTTCAACGGGTCCTCGGATTCGACCTTGGCCGCGATTTCCTTGGTGGAGCCGGTATCCAAAAACTTCAGCAGCCGTTCACGGCCGTTGATGCGCATGTGGTGGCTGCATTTCGGGCAGACATACAGACTGCGCTCGATCTCGGCGCGGTACAGAACGGCATCGCAGGCGGGGCACTTGGTCCAAAGCCCTTCAGGGACCGAACGGGTACGTCGTTCGGTCTTGATGCGGGAGGGTACGATTCGCTCAAACCAGGACATGCCGTAGTTTACCAAAACCTGCCGCTGGGCGCTGGAATGCCATAGACGGCGGGATACTCCACCCGCCAGAGGTACAAACCCGCGGCCGGCGCCGTCATGCCCGCGCGGTGCCGTTCGCCGCCGGCGAGAATGCGCCCCATGGCGCCGGCCGGATCGGAATCAGCCTGCACCTCGAGCAGCGTCCCCACGATGTTCCGCACCATGTGGTGCAGATAGGCATTGGCTTCGATTTCCAGCCATACCGTGTCGCCTTGGCGCCGTACGTCGATTCTAAGGACCCGCCGCACCGGCGTCTTCGACTGGCATTCGATCGAGCGGAATGCGGAGAAATCATGTTCGCCGATCAGGACCTGGGCGGCGCTGTGCATGGCATCGGCATCGAGCGGACGATGGATCCAGGCCGTGCGCGCGCGCTGCAGCGCCGAACGCGCGCTGCGGTTCAAGATGTAGTAGCGGTAGATGCGTCGGACCGCGACGTGCCGCGCATGGAACCCCAGGCTGACCTCGCCCGCCCATTGCAGCGCAATGGACGGCGGCAGCCGCGTATTGACGCCCAATACCCAGGCGCGCGGCGTGCGAATGGCCGTGGTGTCGAAATGCACCACTTGACCGAGCGCATGTACACCGGCGTCGGTGCGCCCCGCGCAAATGGCGATCAGCGGCTGCCCGGCGACGAAACCGATTGCGCTTTCCACGGCATCCTGCACGGATGCCGAATGGGTTTGGGACTGCCATCCCGCGAAATCGGTGCCGTCGTATTCCACGAGCGCCGCGACCCGTCGAGAGTCGCCGCGCCGCACGGCCCCGCGCGGCGCGGCGCCACGCAGGGCGTCGCTGGGCCGGCCATCGCCAGGCTCGGTCACGCTACCCGGGCAGCGATTCTATGAGACGAGTGGCTTCCTGTTTCTGGCTCGCAGAGCCTTCCTGCACGACTTCTTCGAGAATGCTGCGCGCGCCCTCGGGATCGCCCATGTCCATGTAGGCCCGTGCGAGATCGAGTTTCGTGCCGACTTCGCTCATGGTCACCGGTTCCAGTTCCGGCATGGCCAGATCGACGGGCTTGAGCTTGTTGGTCTGCGCCTGAAGCTTGTTGGTGGGCGCGTCCGACCCCAGCAGGGGTTCGCCCACGTCGAGGTCGACCAGCTTGTTGCGCTGACTCGCCTCGAACACCTCGCTCGAGAACAAGTCCTCCGCGGCGCGCGGCTGCTCGACGGTATCGTTGCTTCCCAGCGCCGATGCAAGACGGTCCAGATCCAAATCGATGCTGTCGTCCGCGTTCACGCCGCGCAGCCGCGACGTCGAGTCGAGATCCCGTTCGGTGTCCTCACTGTCGCTGAGATCGCCGGTCTTGAAACGCGTGGTCGGACTCGCATCGACTTCGCGCGGCATCAACACGGTCGGCGCGGACTCGGGGCCCAACACGGCGGTCTTGATGTCCTCATGGCTCGTATCCAGATCGGCGATGAACGATGCTTCCAGTTCACGTTCCAGCTCGGTCAGATCGCGGTCGCGTGCGGTCCTTTCGGCCTCAGCCATCATCTGGCGCGAACGTTCGTCGAGACCGGCCACCATGGTCGGCGCGTCGGCCGGGTGATCGGTTTCCTCGAGAGGTGAAATGCTCTGCGACGCCGACCCCGTCTGTTCCAGGTCGTCCAGATCCAGGCCCAGGTCGTCGATCGACACTTCCGCGGTCTGGTCGGCCTTGGTGGGCAGCTTCGACGCGATGCGATCGTGGACCTCGGAGGTGCGCAGCGCCGGCGATTCGGTGGTCGGCACGTCGCCCGCACCGTCGAGGAAATTCGCATCGCCGAAATCCATCAGCTCCGATTCGACCGTCGGCTCGTCGCGTGGCGGCATCTGGCGCGTCGGCGAGTCGTCGGCACCGCGCTCCGGCGCATCCAGCGTGAAATCGAGACCGGATCCCGAATGCAGCCCCGCCGAGTCGCCCGTCGCCGCCGCGTCGCCTTCCTTCGCCAGCTGATGATCGAGCGAGCTGCGCTCGCCCTCCGGATCGCCGAACAGATCGATATCGACGCGGTTCTCGCCGCCCTCCAGATTGAGGTCGACCAATGCGCCCGCACCTCGACCGCTGCCGGCCGACGCGGCAAACATCGGTTCATCGGGGCAGATCTGCTTGCCCATGATGAGGATCTTGTCCCACTCGCCCGCAGGCGCGCGATCGCGGGTCGCTTCCAAGCTCTTCGCCGTCTGCAGGAACGCATCCTTGTTGCCCCAGACGAAGTAAATCTCCAACAATTTCAGGCGCAGATCGCGGCGATCCGGTTCGCGTTCGAGTGCGATGCGCACCAGGTCGGCCGCTTGATCGTAGAGGCCATAGGCCATGTGGAAATCCGCTTCGGCCAGCGGATCGCCCTGATCGAGGTTGACCGCGCTCTCGCTCGACATGGTGTCGTCGGGCGACTTCATCTCGCCGGTGTCGCCGAAGCGGTCCTGCTCGGCGCCGAATTCCGGCAGGGGATGCGGGCCGGACTCTTCGACCACGAAGGAATCGTTGCCTTTGCGCAGAGCGGCCAATTTGGACGTGGGGTCGCGACCGTCCGCCACATCGGTGTCGTCGATCAGATGACTCATGTCGTCGTCCGCTTCGCGGCGGCGCTTCACCGCAGCGAATAGGATGCCGCCGATCACCACGACCAGGAGGGCCACCGGGACCCACCAGTTGGCGGCCACCCAATCGATCCAGGATCCGGACTCCGCCGCCGGGGCGGCAACCGGATTCTTGGCTGGCGCGGGCGCCGGAACCGGTGTCGGGGTCGGCTTACTCGTCGCGGCAGGCGGCACGGGAGTCGTCGCTGCCGGGGGCGGAGTGGCAGCCACCGGCGTTGCCGGCGTGGGTGCCGGCGCCACGGTGCTTGGCGGCGGCGGTGTGGCGGCCGGCGGAGCGGCAGGCGTCGGAGCCGCTGCCAGCTTGCGCTGCAACGCGCTCAATTCACTGTTGCGAATGTCGATGAGACGCTTGGACTCGGCCAGCTGCGCTTCCAGGTCCTTGACCCGGTCCCGCAATGCCTGCGTGTCGCCGGCGGCGTTGCCGACGGCGCCGTTCGAGCCGCCCGTGCCCGTGGCGCTGCCGCCGGCACTCGGCGTGACCAGACGCAGGTGTCCGGCCTGCGCCCCGGCGCCATTCTCACTGCTGCGCCAGGCATCGATCTGGCGATGCACCTCGCTCATGGCCTCGCGTTGGTTCAGCGCGGCGATCTCGTCGGCGTTCGGCACCCGCAGTACCGCCCCTTGGCGCAGCACGTTGATGTTGCCGCCGAAGGCCTCGCGATTTGAGCGATACAAGGCGATCATGGTCTGATCGACGCTCGCCTGGCTCGCATCGGGGCTCAAGCCGCGTGCAATCTTGGTGAGCGTATCGCCGCGGCCGACCTGAACGGTACCGCCGCTCGCGGCCGGGGCGCGCATCGGCTCCCGCGGGGGCGATGCCGGGCCGGCGGACAGGCCCGGCGAGTCGGGCGAGCCGGCCGCATCTGCGGGCGCCGCGGCACGGCGTACCGGCGGTGCGGCGGTGGTGGGCGCCGCGACCGGCGCCTGTGAGCGCGCCGACTCGCCGGGCGTGTAGACCGGCGGATCGAGCAGCACCGTGTATTCGCGCATCAGGCGGCCGCGAGCCCAATTCACCTCCACCAGGAAAGTGACGAACGGCTCGGGAATGGCGTCGGTGGAGCGCACCAGCAACGCGTCGCGTCCCTCCTTGCCCTTGCCCACCTTGAAGGTCAGGCTCGACAGAAAGGGGGGCTTGTCGATGCCGTAGCGCGTAAAGGCTTCGCGGCTCGCGAGTGTCGCGCGCAGAGCCGTCAATTCGTCCGGCGCCGCCGCGATCAAGTCGATCTCGGCGTTCATGGGCTCGTTCAGCGCCGAGTTCAAATGAATCTCACCGAGGCCCAACGCCCAAGACAAGGACGGCCACAGATAAGACGAGGATAGCAGGCACGCCATCAGCATCGCGCGAGGCATCGTCACTGACATTTTCTCTCCCAGAATTCCGGTGGGCAAGCGGATAAAGTTCATTAAGCTACGGGCGCTTGGGAGCCAATGCTCACTTGCCTTTTACATAAGTAGTCAACTATATCTTACCGGGATCTATTTACCAAAATCTGGGCCACGGAAACTGCGTTATGCGCCGCACATTTCCGAACATTATCCGCCACGACCCAAAAATTTAGAGCCCGATCACGGGTCAGGTCGGCGCGCAAACGCCCTACATACACCTTGTCGGGCGCCTCCGCCAAGGTGGCCGGCGTGGGGAATTCGGCGGCCGAACCGGCCTCGATGACGCTGATCCCGAGCGCCGACCCCAAGGCCGCCGCCGCTTGGGCAACGCTCAAGGGCCGTTCGAACGTCGCATGCACCGCCAGGCTATGGCCGAAGAACACCGGTACCCGCACCGCCGTCGCGTTGATGGCGAGCCGCGGCGCGTCGAGCACCCGGCGCGTTTCTTCCCACAGGCGCCGTTCCTCCCGCGTAGCGCCGTCGGCCTCGATGGCATCCACCTGCGGAATCACGTTGAACGCAATCTGCCGCCCAAATGCCCGGCCGCGCGGCTTCTTGCCGCTGAGCATGGCAACGGTTTCACCGGCCAGCTCATCCATGGCCGCCCGTCCGCTGCCGGATACGGCCTGATAAGTCGCCACGTCCACCCGCGAGAGGCCCGCGAGCGCGTGCAGCGGCGCCAGCGCCGTGGCGAGCGCGACGCTCGCGCTGCCCGGCAGCGCAATCAAGCCGTGTCCGCGCGCGCCGACGGCATCGAGCGCCGCGGCATTCACGTCGGCCACGATCAACGGCACGGCGTCCCGGGCGCGGAATGCCGCTCCGCTGTCGATGACCCACGCATGCGCGGCGGCCGCCTCCGCATAGCGCTCGGCAAGCGCCGCGCGCCCGCAAAAGAAAACCAGATCCGCACGGGAGAAGTCGAACGCGGCGACATCGCCCACGAGAGGCGACCGGCTCCTGCTCTCGCCCTCCTCATCGGTGACGGGCCGTCCGATATTGCGTTCATCGTCGAGCGCGTGCAGTTCCGCGCGCACCACTTTTCGGGCGCGCAGCTCGGCGAGCACCGCCTCGCCGATCAGACTGGAGACCCCGACGACCGCAATGCGCGGCGGCGAATTAGCGCTCGACATCGTCCATTCCCCGGCTGGCTGCGGTGATGACGGGAGTCGTTCCGATCACATCCGCGCACTGCGCGCGAAACCGCAGGTAATGGTCCATCAACACCAATGCCATCATGGCCTCGGCGATCGGAGTCGCGCGGATGCCCACGCACGGATCGTGGCGACCCGTGGTCTCGATCTGTACCGGATTGCCATCCACGTCGATGGTGGCGCCGGGGATGGTGATGCTCGAGGTGGGCTTCAAGGCGATATTGACGACGATATCCTGGCCCGACGAGATACCGCCCAGCACACCGCCGGCGTGATTGGTCTTGAACCCGGTTGGCCACAGCTCATCGCGGTGTTCGGACCCCCGCTGCTCGATGCAGTCGAAGCCCGCGCCCACCGCCACTCCCTTGACGGCGTTGATGCCCATCATGGCACCCGCGAGATCCGCGTCGAGCCGGTCGAATACGGGCTCCCCCAAGCCGGGAGGCACACCCTTGGCAACGACGGTCACCCGGGCGCCGATGGAGTCGCCCGCCTCGCGCAGCCGCCAGACGAATTCCGCGAGTTCCTCGAGCCGGCTCGGATCCGGACAGAAGAACGGATTCTCGTAGGCGCTCGAGGGCGACTTGGGCTCGAGCACCAGCGGTCCCATCTGGGACAGGTAGCCATGGATGCTGACCCCCAAGCGCTCGTGCAGATATTTGCGCGCGATGGCGCCGGCCGCCACTCGCATGACGGTCTCGCGCGCCGACGAACGGCCGCCGCCGCGATAGTCGCGGAAACCGTATTTCTGCTGATAGGTATAGTCGGCGTGGCCCGGCCGGAAGCGATCCTTGATCTTGTCGTAGTCGCGCGAACGCTGGTCCTGATTCTCGACCAGCAGACCGATCGGCGTGCCCGTGGTCCTGCCCTCGAAAACACCCGACAGAATGCGCACCGTGTCGGGCTCGCGACGTTGACTGGTGAACTTCGACGTCCCCGAGCGGCGCCGCTCCAGGTCCGTTTGCAGGTCGGCTTCGGTCAAGGCGAGCCCCGGGGGACAGCCGTCCACCACGCAGCCCAGCGCCGGGCCATGGCTCTCACCGAAGCTCGTCACCGTGAAGATTCGACCGAAGGTGTTACCCGCCACGCGCTTTGCTCTCCCGCCCCATCCGATCCAGATCCGCTGCCCGCAATATGAACACGCCCCCGCCCCCCATCTCGATCATCGGCCAGATGAAGGGCAGTCGCGGAAAAGCCCGCATCAGCGTGTGCTCGGTGTTGCCGACTTCCACGACCAGAATGCCATCATCCTCGAGGTGCTGACGCGCCGCCGACAAGATCGCTCTCACCGAGTCCAGGCCGTCGGCGCCGGATGCCAGACCGAGCGCCGGTTCGTGAGCATACTCGCGCGGCAGCTTGGCGATTTCGGCACGGCCGACATAGGGCGGATTGCTGACGATGATATCGTAACGGCGGCCCTCGACGGCGGCGAAATGATCGGATCGCAGTGCCGTCACCCGTTTGCTCAAGCCCAGGCGCCGGATGTTGCGGCGACACACGGCAAGGGCCGCGGCGGAGATGTCGACCGCGTCCACTCGGGCCCGCGGAAAGGCTTTGGCGCTCGCCAGTGCGATCGCGCCCGATCCGGTCCCGACATCCAGAATCCGGCGAATGGCGCGCGCCGGCGCCCAGGGCGCGAACCGCCGCAAGATCAGTTCGGCAATCGGCGATCGCGGCACCAACACCCGCTCATCGACATACAGCGTGAGGCCCGCGAAAAATGCCCGATGCGTGAGGTAGGCGAGCGGCAGCCGCTCGTCGATGCGCCGCCGCAGCAGTTCATCGATACGTGCACGGCGGCGCGGCGTGAGCGGCGTTGCATACGCCTCGCTGCCCTGCGCGTGCGCGAGCCGCGCCGCGAAGAACACGAGCTCGGCGGCCTCGTCGCGTGCGTTGTCCGTGCCATGCCCGAAATGCACGTGGGCGCGCATCAGGGCGCGCGCGCAGCGCTCGATGGCCGCGCCGACGGTTTCGGCGGCAGTGCGGGCCGTCACGGACCCGGTCGCCGTATGGGATAATCGCCGCATGTCACCTCGATCCAAATTGTTGAGCATCGCGATCATTTGCATGGCCGGCCTCGCGGGCGTCGCCGCCGCGCTGATCTGGCGGCACGCGGCCCCGCCCGTCGAACTCGCGACCGGCACCTATCTCTCGCCGCAGCGCGCGCTGCCGGATTTTAGCCTGATCGACCAACACGGGCGGACATTTGGTCCCGCGAACCTGCGCGGGTCCTGGTCGCTGATGTTTTTCGGCTATACGAATTGCCCCGATTTCTGTCCAACCACCTTGACCACCTTGGCCGCGCTGGAGAAGCGCCTTCGCTCAAGCGCGGCGCCCGTACGGCCGAAGGTCGTATTCATGTCGGTGGACGCGAAACGCGACACCCCCGAACAGCTCGCCAAGTACGTGCCCTATTTCGACCCCGAATTCATCGGCATCACCGCCGCCGACCAACCGGCCATCGAGGCGGTCGCCGCCAAGCTCGGCGTCGGTGTCATCATCACGCCGAAACCCGACGGCAGCTATACGGTGGACCACTCGGGCGCCATCTTCGTGATCGACCCCGACGGCAAGCTGACGGCCATACTCTCGGGACCCTTCACGGTCGACAGCCTGCAGAAGGACTTCCTGCGCATCGTGGCGGCGCGCACATGAGCGATACGCCCGCGGATGAAACGGCGCCCGGCCCGCGCGCCATTGCGTCGGGCATCGCATCGGGCGCCGATGCCCCGGACGGCGCCGGCCCGGACGGCGGCTTGCGCGGCCGTCTGTTCGTCTGGATGCAGTACCTGTTGCCGCAGCACGGATTGTCGCGCCTGGTCCTTGCCGCGACGCGCGTCCGGACGCCCTGGTTCAAGAACGCGTTGACGCGCGGCTTCCTACGGCTGTTCTCGGTCGACATGGCCGAAGCCGTCGAACCCGATCCGTGCCGCTATGGCAGCTTCAACGAGTTCTTCACCCGCGCGCTGCGGCCCGAGACGCGCCCCATCAACGAGGACTCGCGCACGATCGCAAGCCCGGTCGACGGCGCGGTGAGCGAATGTGGCCTCATCGAGAAGAACCGCCTGCTGCAAGGGAAGGGACGGCACTACACCTTGGGCGACTTGTTGGCGCGGCAGCCCTGGGCCAAGCGTTTCGAAGGCGGTTCGTTTGCGACCATCTACCTCGCGCCGTTCAACTACCACCGCATTCACATGGCGGTACGCGGCACGCTGCTCGACACGGTGTACGTCCCGGGACGGCTGTTCAGCGTCAACACGGTGACCGCCCAGCACGTGCCGCGCCTGTTTGCGCGCAACGAACGCGTCCTCACCCTGTTCGACACCGATTTCGGTCAGTTCGCATTGGTGATGGTGGGCGCCCTCAATGTCGGCAGCATGGCCACCGTCTGGGCCGGCGATATCACGCCCGCCGCCCGTCGCGTCGTGACGCGCATTCCGGGTCCGGCGCTGACGCTCGACAAGGGCGCGGAACTCGGGCGTTTCAACATGGGATCGACGGTGATCCTGCTGTTCGAACCGAATCGGGTGCAGTGGCATCCGTTGCTGCATGCCGGCTCCATCGTGCAGTTGGGCCGAGCGATCGGCAGGGCGGCGTGACCGAGGATGACTGGCGCCCCACCGCCACGCTCGCGGCATTGCGGCAGCGCGCTGCCATGCTGGCGCGCCTTCGCGATTTCTTCGCGGTCCGCCAGGTGCTCGAAGTGGAGACCCCTGTCTTGAGCGCCGGCGCCGTCAGCGATCCGCAAATCGAATCCCTGGCGACCCACATTGCCGGCCTTCCGGGGCGATTCTTCATGGGCACATCGCCTGAATATCCGATGAAACGCCTGTTGGCCTCGGGCAGCGGCGACATCTACCAGGTAGCCAAGGTGTTTCGCGATGCCGAGCGCGGCCGCTGGCACAATCCCGAGTTCACGCTGGTCGAATGGTATCGGCTGGGATTCGACGACGCGGCGCTCATGAGCGAAGTCGAGGCGCTGGTCGCCGCGTTGCTGGCGCCCCACCGCTCGCTCGCGGCCGCCGAGCGGCTGACCTACGCCGACGCGTTGCGCCGTCACGCCGGCGTGGATGCCCATACCGACAGCGACGCGGCACTCGCACGAGCGGCGGCCGATCACGGCATCGTGTGCCAGGCAGAGCTCGACCGCGATGCCAGACTCGATCTACTGATGGGCCTCGTGGCAGGCCCCCAGCTCGGCGTCGACAGACCCTGCTTCATCTGCGATTACCCTGCCTCGCAGGCCTCGCTCGCGCGCCTCAAACCCGGGCTACCCCAAGTGGCGGCGCGCTTCGAGTTCTATATCGACGGCATCGAACTCGCCAACGGCTTTCACGAACTGGCGAATGCGGCGGAGCAGCGGGAACGGTTCACGCAGGATCTGGCCATTCGTGCCGAGCGCGGTCAGCCCACCGCTCCGCTCGACCGGCGCCTGCTCGCGGCGCTCGATGCGGGATTGCCGGATTGTGCGGGAGTGGCGCTCGGATTCGACCGCCTGGTTGCGATCGCGCTCGGCGCGGCGCGCCTGTCCGAGGCGATGGCGTTTTCCATCGACAACGCGTAACCCAGGGTCACCGGCGGTCCGGCCGCGAGCACGTGTGGCCGCGCTCGCCGAGTGCGCGGCGCGGCGACCGCCCGCGCCGCCTCAGTTCTTGCCGCGCGACAGATACTCGCCGGTGCGGGTATCGATGCGCAATGTCTCGCCTTCGTTGATGAACAGCGGCACACGCACCACGGCACCCGTTTCCAGCTTGGCGGGCTTGGACCCGCCGGTCGCGGTATCGCCGCGCACGCCCGGATCGGTTTCGACCACCTTCAGTTCCATGTGGGCCGGCGGGGTCACCTGCAGCGGCACGCCATTCCACAGGGTCACGACGCAGACCGTGCCGTCTTTCAGCCACTGCGCGCCGTCGCCGACGGCTTCCTTGGAGGCGGTGATCTGCTCGAAGGTGTCGGGAACCATGAAGTTGAAGAAATCGCCTTCGCGATACAGATACTGCATATCCGTATCCACCACGTCGGCCGCCTCGACGGTATCGCCCGACTTCCACGTCCGCTCGATGGTGCGGCCTGTTTTCAGGTTGCGTACCCGGACCCGATTGAAGGCCTGGCCCTTCCCCGGTTTGACCATTTCGTTCTCGACGATCGCAAAGGGATCGCCGTCGATCAGGATCTTGAGCCCGGCTTTGAATTCGTTCGTGCTGTAGTTCGCCATCGCAGGCCTCGCGTTGCAGGGCGCGTATCATAGCCGCAACATGCCATTCTGGCCAATTCGGTCCCGAATGGTGCCTTAAGGCCTAGACGCCGGTCCCAGAATCCCGAAAAACCTGATGGTATGCTTGGAGCCCATTTTGCGAGGATTTCGACTTGTCCGAACAGGGTGCCGTTCCAATGATCGTCATGTCGAGGTCGCAGGACCACGTCGAGGCGATCAACAGTACGCTCCGCAAGGCCGGCCACCCGGTCCATTGCACCTGGCTGCCGGACGCTCGCGATTTGGGCGATGCCTTGACCCAGCTCAACCCCGAGATGCTCGTCGTCTTCATCGATGAACTCGGCACCGACTTGAGCTCGATCATGAAGGTCAAGCAGCAGAGCGCCCCGGAAATGCCGGTGCTCATCGTGCGCGAGAACATCGACGAGGCGGCGATCGCCGAGGCCATATGCCTGGGCGCCCAAGACGTGGTCACGTTGGCCAACCGCAGCCGCCTGCAGGCGGTCGCCACCCGGGAGCTGCGCGCTCATCGCTTGGAGCGCGCATTGTCGACGACGCTGTCATCGGCGCGCGAATACCGCGAACAATTGCAGAATTTCCTCGAAGGCTCCGCGGATGCAATCACGCATGTCCAGGAAGGCATCATCGTCGATGCGAACCGCGCCTGGCTCGAACTGTTCGGGTATCCGGGCGACGACGCGCTGACCGGCACTCCGCTGATGGATCTGTTCGAACCGGAGACGCATCCCGCCCTCAAAGGCGCGCTGGTGGCCTGTCTGCAGGGCAAGTGGACCGGCCACGGCCTCAAGGTTCAGGCGTCGCTGTCCGACGGTTCCAGCCTGGCGCTCGAGCTGCAGCTCACCAAGGCCGACTACGAGAATGAGCCGGCGACGCGCATCAGCATTCCCGCGCGGCACAAGAAGGATCTGGACCTCGAGGTCCGCCTGGCCGAAGCCGTCAAGAACGATGCGTCGACGCGATTCCTGCAGCAGCGGTATCTGATCGCGGCGGTGCGCGACCGGTGCGGCATGACCATGAAAGGCGGCGTGCGCCAATTCGCCCACATCAAACCCGACCGCTTCACCGAAATCCAACATTCGATCGGCGTCCTGGCGAGCGAGGATTTCATGGCGCAGCTCGCCGATCTGCTGCGCGTGCAGCTGACTCCCACCGACATCTGCGGCAGATTCGGCGGCAACGGCTTCTTGATCCTGCTCGAACGGGGTACCGCCCGCGACGTCGAGACCTGGGCCGAGAATGTCGTCAAGCGCGTCGGCGAACACACCTTTGCCATCGAGGACAAGACGCTGTCCGCCACCGTCACCGTGGGGCTCGGATTGCTGTCCTCCGTGAATCCCGACGTGGGCGCGGCCGTCGGCGATGCCATCAGCGCCACGCGGCGCGGCCGCGAACTCGGCGGCAATCAGATGTATGCCGTCGACAAGTCGGACACCGATACGCGCGTGCAGGCGTACGACACGATCTGGGTGAAACACATCAAGAGCGCGTTGATGGAGAACCGCTTTAGATTGGTGCAACAACCGATCGCGAGCCTGCTCGGCGAGGACAAGGGCATGTTCGACGTGCTGGTGCGCATGCTCGACGAACAAGGTACCGAGGTGCTTCCGGCCGAGTTCATCGCCGCCGCGGAACGCAACGATTTGATGAAGAACATCGACCGCTGGGTCATCGGCGCCTCGATGTCGTTCGTCGCCAACCGCAAGGCCTCCTGTATTTTCGTGCGCGTGTCCAAGGACACGGTGCTGGACAAGAGCGTCATCACCTGGCTCGAGACGCAGCTGAAGTCGCTCAAGATCGAGCCGAAGCGCCTGTGCATCCAGGTCACCGAAGAGATGGCGACGCAGTACGTCCGGCAGACCCTGGAGTTGGCCGAAAGCCTGCGCAAACTCGGGTTTCGATTCGCGCTCGAGCACTTCGGCACCGGCCGCGACCCCTTGAAGCTGCTCGCTGACATCGGCATGGACTTCATCAAGGTCGACGGCTCGCTGATGCAGGGACTCTCGACCAATCAACTGCAGCAGCAGCGGGTCAAGGGACTGGTCGAGGCCGCCAAGCGCAAGGGCGTGGAGACCATCGCCGAGCGCGTGGAGGATGCCAATACCATGGCGGTGCTCTGGCAGCTCGGCATCGAATTCATCCAAGGCTACTTCGTCAACGCCCCCGAAGACGTGACCATGTCGGGCGACCGTTAGGCCGGCGTCGCAATCCCCGGCGCTTCGCGTCATGTCGATCCGTCGCAGCGCGCCACCGCGCCGCCGTGGCCCTCAAGCCGGCGCCACCTCCAGCCGATCGACCTGCTTGTAGGCTCGCGAAAATCGCTGCCGCCGCTGTCCCTTCTTGTCTTGAAACGCTTTCAGCTCCTCGTACTTGAGCTTCATCGGGGCACTGTTCCCGCTGTAGACGGTCAACACTTCGCCAGGCGCCACCACCGCCATGGCCACGAGATACTCGTCCCGGTCCGCCGACTTCTTGCCCGCAATGCCGAATAGGTTCTGGCCCTTGCCCGCGCTCATCTCCTCGATCTGCGACACCGGCAAGGCGAGCACCTCGCCGTCGTTGTTCACGAACACGGCGAACGCGGTCTCTTGGGTGATGGCCTGCGCCGGCAGCACATGCGCGTTTTCGGGCACCTTGAGCACCGACTTGCCCTTCTTGTTGCGCGCGTACAGTTCGCGCAGCTTCACCGCGAAGCCATAGCCCGCATCGCTCGCCAGCAGCCACGCGTCATCCGGTTCGCCGATCAGCACGGCGGCAAACGTCGCGCCATCGGGAGGATCCACCGAGCCGGACAGCGGTTCGCCATAACCGCGTGCCGCGGGCAGCTGGTGCGCGTCCAAGCTATAGGCGCGGCCGGTGGAATCGATGAACACCGCCTGCTGTAGATTGCGGCCTCTCGCGGCGGCCTGGAATTCGTCGCCGGTCTTGTAGCTGAGCGAACGCGCGTCGATGTCGTGGCCCTTCGCAGCGCGCACCCAACCCAGCCGCGAAAGCACCACGGTGGTGGGCTCGCTGGTCAGGAGTTCCGTCTCGGAAATCGCCTGCGCGGCTTCGCGCTCGACCAAGCGCGTGCGGCGCTCGTCGCCATATTCCTCGGCATCGCTCAACAGCTCGTCGCGCACCAATTTGGTCAGTTTTGCCTTGGCTCTAAGAATCGACTCGATTCCGTCGCGCTCGTCGGCAAGCTTCTTCTGTTCCTCGCGTATCTTCATTTCCTCCAGGCGCGCGAGGTGGCGCAGCTTGGTCTCGAGAATGGCCTCGGCCTGTTCCTCCGACAGCTTGAAACGCTTGATGAGCACCGGCTTCGGGTGGTCCTCGGTGCGCACGATGCGGATCACTTCATCGAGGTTCAGATACGCGATCAACAGACCGTCGAGGATGTGCAGGCGCGCGGACAGCTTGGCGAGGCGATGATTCAAGCGCCGCGTGACGGTGGACTTGCGGAACTCCAGCCACTCCAGCAGCATTTCCTTGAGTCCCATGACGCGCGGCCGTCCGTCCAAGGCGATGACGTTGAGATTGACGCGATAATTGCGCTCGAGATCGGTGGTCGCGAACAAGTGCGCCATCAACGCGGTGGTGTCGACTCGATTGGATTTCGGCACGATGACCAGGCGCGTCGGATTCTCGTGATCGGACTCGTCGCGCAAGTCCTCGACCATGGGCAGCTTTTTCTGCTGCATCTGCGCGGCGATCTGTTCCTGCACCTTGGTGCCCGACACCTGGAACGGCAACGCGCCGATCACGATCTGCCCGTCCTCGATTTCGTAGGTCGCGCGCGCCTTGAAACTGCCCGAGCCGGTCTCGTACATCTGCACCAGATCGTCGCGCGGCGAGACGATCTCGCCGCCGGTGGGCAGATCGGGGCCCTTGATGCTCTGCATAATCTTGCGCGTGCTTAAACTCGGATCGTCGAGCAACGCCACGCAGGCCTTGACCACTTCGCGCAGATTGTGCGGCGGAATGTCGGTGGCCATGCCGACGGCGATGCCTGAGCCGCCGTTCAGCAACAGGTTCGGCACCCGCGCCGGCAGCATCGTGGGCTCTTCCAGCGAGCCGTCGAAATTCGGCAGCCAATCGACGGTGCTCGAACCCAACTCCTGCAGCAACAGCGTCGCGTACCGCGTCAGCCGCGACTCCGTGTAGCGCATGGCGGCGAACGACTTCGGGTCGTCGGTCGAGCCCCAGTTGCCCTGGCCGTCGACGATGGGATACCGATAGGCGAAATCCTGCGCCATGTGCACCATGGCCTCGTAGCAGGCCGAATCGCCGTGCGGATGAAATTTGCCGATGACATCGCCCACGGTCCTCGCGGACTTCTTGTGCTTGGCGCCGGCCGCGAGGCCGAGCTCGCTCATGGCGTAGACGATGCGCCGCTGCACGGGCTTCAAACCGTCGCCCAGATGCGGCAGCGCCCGATCGAGGATCACGTACATCGAGTAATCGAGATAGGCGCGCTCGGCGAATGTCTTCAGCGGCTCGCGTTCGATCCCTTCGAAATTGAGTTCCTGGTCTTTCATCGGCACAGCTTCGCCATGGGTCCTTCGAAATTGAGTTCCTGGTCTTTCATCGGCACAGCTTCGCCATGGGTCCTTCGAAATTGAGTTCCTGGTCTTTCATCGCTACACCTGAGCCAGATTGCCCTTGCTTTCGAGCCACACGCGCCGATCGCCGGCACGCTTTTTCGCGAGCAGCATGTCGAGCAGCTGGTCGGGGCTGTCTTGCGCGTCGATGGTCATTTGCACCAGCCGGCGCGTCTGCGGCGCCATGGTGGTCTCGCGCAATTGCAATGGATTCATTTCGCCCAGACCTTTGAAGCGCGTCACCACGGGTTTGGCCCGCGGATTCTCCTCGGCGATGCGCGCAAGCGCCCGCTCGCGCTCGGCCTCGTCGAGGGCATACACGACTTCCTTGCCGGCGTCGATGCGAAACAGCGGCGGCATGCACACGTACACGTGCCCCGCGGCCACCAGCGGCCGGTAGTGGCGCAGGAACAAGGCGCACAGCAGCGTCGCGATGTGCTGGCCGTCGCTGTCGGCGTCCGCGAGAATACAAATCTTGTGATAGCGCAGCCCCGACAGATCGGTGGCCGCCGGCTCCACGCCGATCGCGATGGTGATGTTGTTCACTTCCTGCGATTGCAGGATTTCACGCGTGTCGGCTTCCCAGGTGTTCAGGATCTTGCCGCGCAGCGGCATGATGGCCTGCGTCACGCGGTCGCGCGCCTGCTTGGCGGAGCCGCCGGCGGAGTCGCCCTCGACCAGGAACAACTCGCCGCGCGCCGGATCCTGGCTCACGCAGTCGGCGAGCTTGCCGGGCAGCGCGGGGCCCGAGACGATGCGCTTGCGCGCGATCTTCTGACTGTCCTTGAAGCGCTGCTGCGCATTGGCGATGGCCATCATGGCGATTTTCTCGCCCTGATCCGGATGTTGATTGAGCCACAGGGCGAAGGCGTCCTTGATGACGCCCTGGACGATGCCGGCCGACTCGCGCGAGGAGAGCCGCTCCTTGGTCTGCCCGGCAAACTGAGGCTCGCGCATTTTCATGGACAGCACGAAGCTCACGCTGTCCCATACGTCCTCGGGCGCCAGTTTCAAACCGCGCGGCACGAGGCTGCGGAATTCGCAGAACTCGCGCACCGCATCGGCCGTCCCCGCGCGCAGGCCGTTGACGTGGGTGCCGCCTTCGACCGTGGGAATCAGATTGACATAGCTCTCCGTGATGCGATGTTCGGATTCGAGCACCCAGGCGAAGGCCCAGTCGAGGGCACCGCCGTCGATGTCGCGCTTGCCATAAAAGGTCTCGGCGGGCAGCCACTCGCCCTTGCCCAGTTCCTCCGCGAGGTATTGATGCAGACCGCCCGTGTAGTACCACTCGTCCCGTTCGCCGCTGAACTCGTTGAGCAGAGTCACCCGCAGCTTCGGACACAGCACCGCCTTCGCCCGCAGCACCTGCTTGAGGCTCGGGATGGCGAATTTATCGGTATCGAAATACTTGGCGTCCGGCCAGAAGCGGATGGTCGTGCCGGTCTTGGATTTCGGCACGTCCCCGACCACCTGCAGTTTCGTCTTCGGGGCGCCGCCCGCAAAGCTCAAGTGATATTCCTTGCCGCCGCGCCGCACCCAGCACTCCAGATGCTTGGACAGCGCGTTCACCACCGAGACCCCGACTCCGTGCAGGCCGCCCGAGTGCTGGTACGTCTTGTCGTTGAACTTTCCACCCGCGTGCAGCCGGGTCAGAATCAATTCGACGCCGCTGATTTTCTCCTTGGGGTGAATGTCCACCGGCATGCCGCGGCCGTCGTCCTCGACCTGCAACGAGCCGTCCTTGAACACCGTGACATCGATGTTCTCGCAGTACCCCGCCAGCGCCTCATCGACGCTGTTGTCGATCACTTCATGCGCCAGGTGGTTCGGACGCGTGGTATCGGTATACATGCCCGGGCGGCGGCGCACCGGGTCCAAACCACTCAATACCTCGATATCGGAGGCCGTATAAGACGATGCCATCGGTTCCTCTTCAAGCGCTACGCGCCGACAACTCGTCCGTCTGGGCGAGTTGAACGCCGCGGACGCGGCGGCCCCGCCAGGGGCGAGGCGCGCAGCGCCGAGTAATCTACGGGGTCGAAGCGACCCCGGCCTTGGTTGTTTAAAGCCATTCCATGCTTGCCGGCCAAAGGCGGCGGAGTCTAGCACGCGATTCCGGCCCTAATCAGCTGGCGGTCGAGCGGCGGTTCGGCTATGGTTTGCGTGCCATGGGAATCGCAAACGCTCAGAATCTCGTCCGCGGCGTGCCGGTGCTGCCCCGGCCCTACGGCATCCGCGTCAGCCTGCGGCCGGGCGATCCGTTCGCCAAGCTCCTCGGCAGCGACTGGCAGAAGACGCATTGGTACTTTACAGCGGCCGAGCGCGACCAGAAACTCGAAGACATGGCCCGAAAGCACGAATATTCGCGCATCGGCGACCAACCCGCTCTGGTCTTCGAAAAGGTCGAAAACCTCTCCGAAAGCCGCAGTTTCGCCTAGAAACTCCGCCCGAGAAACAAGTAGAACGCGCTAAAGCCGCGCTCGTCATACCCGCCTCCCACATACACGGGCCCCAGGTACGTATCGAACGCCAGGAAGATCGATCCGTCCTTGTGCGCCGAGCCCAAGCTCATGTCGCCGCGGCGCTCCCAGGTGTTGCCGACTTCCAGCGACGCGCCTACGTACGCCGGGAATTCGAAGAAGCCCTCGCCGCCGCGCCCGATCTTGCGAAAATAAATGGCGCGCGTGATTGCGTAATTCGGACCGGTCAGCGAGGTGGGCGCCAAGCCCGACAAGTTGAAGAATCCGCCCAAGGCATAGAATTCCGGCAGTGCGGCCAGCCTCACATTGCCGTCGAGAGTGCTGCCGGCCGAGGTCCACCACAGCAAGGTGTTGCGCCCCAGGGAGCGGGCGACCAGCCAATCGGCCGCGACGCGGTCGCGCACGAAATCGGAGCCCAAGTCGGTGCGATCCGCATCCCATTGCAGGCTGAAGGTCTCCCCGTCCCGCGGGAAATGCACGTTATCGAGCTGATCGTAGCTGAACTTGAAAAAGAACTCGCCGTCGTTGTAATTGCCCTCGACGAGATCGGGATCCCCCAACCGCACCCGCGTCGCACCGTTCGTGCGATGGAATCCCGCGCGGATCTCGCCCCAGTTGCCGATGTTGCGCCCGAAATCCAAATCCACTTCCGCCTCACGGTCACGGTAGTCGGCGACCTCCCCGTTGTTCACGTAGATCGGCAGGTCCCGCAGCTCGATGCGGGCGCTGGGCGCCACGAACCAGGTGCGTTGCGCGTCGAGCGGCTGATAGAACTCGCTGAACACGCGCGGATCGCTGCCGATCTGCACGTCGGTCAGCGATTCCGCGCCGAGCGTGTTCAACTCGGTCAACACGAAACGCGCGGCGGCGTTGTAGCGGCTGTTGCCCTGGAAATCGTCCTGCAGATTCAGGCCGAACCGTACGTAGTTGGGTCCCCAGGATTTGCGGCGCGCCCGTATTTCCAATCCCGTATCTTCGGCATCCGCATCGCCGGTTGCGGGCTCGCCGGCCGCCGCGAGGTCGGTGCCGGCCGGCTGCGCAGGGACCGCCGCTTTTGAGGCGCGCGTCGCCAGACTGTAATCGAGCGTCTCGAAATTGCCGAGGCCATAGAGTTCGGTAATGCGCGCGCCGACTTCATCGCGATTCAGGGGCTTGCCCACCAACGGCTGCATTTCACCGAGAATGGTCTTTTCGTAGCGCTTCGACTCACGGTCGACGCGCACGAACCGAATGGGCGGAAGCCCGGGTTCGCGCGCCGCGCGCCGCGCGAGATACCGATCGTACGCCCGGTCGTCGACCCGGAGCGCTGCAAGTCGCGCCGTCGCGGCGCGAGCCGCCGCTTCGCCCTGGGCGATGGTTCCCACGGCCGCCGCGAAATCCGTCTGAGTGGCAGTGCCCAGGCTCGGCTCTATCAAAATGTCCTGCGCCGTCAACGTGCTCTTCTGCCGGTCCGAGTCCTTACGTACCAGGATTGCCAGCATTTGATTCGAGATGGTGAGCGCGGTATCGAGCTGCGCACGATCCTGCAGCGGAAAGCTGACATCCGACACGATGAGAATGTCGGCATTCATCGCACGCGCGACGTTGATGGGCAGGTTCTCGGCCAGACCGCCGTCGACCAGCAAGCGGCCCTGATAATCCACCGGTGCGAACACGCCGGGTGCCGAAATGCTGGCGCGCATGGCGATGGCCAGGTCCCCTTTGTCCAAGAGTACGGCGCCGCCGCTTTCCAAATCCGTAGCGACCGCGCGAAACGGCGTCGGCAGCCGGTCGAAATCCGTTCGGTTGTCGAACGGCAGCGTCAGCTGGCGCAGCGTCTCCTGCAGTTTCTGGCCTTGGATCAACCCCTTCGGCAACAGGATCTTGCCGTGCTTCAGACCCAGCGGCAGGCGCACCAGGAAGTTACGATCGTCCTGCTTGCGCCGGAACGCGAGATCGCGCCGCGGCGGCGTGTCGCGAAAAGCCTCCTGCCAGTCGACCGAGCGCATGGTTTTGTCGATGTCGTGCGCACTCATGCCGCTGGCATACAGACCGCCGACCACGGCGCCCATGCTGGTGCCCGCGATGCAATCGATGGGTATCTTGAGCTCTTCGAGAACTTCGAGCACGCCGATGTGCGCCATGCCGCGCGCGCCGCCGCCGGAGAGCACCAGGCAGATACGGGGGCGGATCGGATCGGGCGGGCCGGAGGCGGACCGATCCGCCCGCGTATCGTGAGCGCCGGCGCCGGTCGGCCCCGCATCCGCCGCCAACGCCAACCCTGAGGACCACCACGCACAACCCGCCGCCAGCGCCCAGGCCATCGCAAGTCGTGACGAATGAATCCCCATAGGGGGACTAGTTTAGAGCACGACGTTGACGCTGCTGGCGCTAAAGGTGTTGGTCGCCCGGTCGTAGGTGCCGCGGGCTTCGAATTGCAGCGCCGGCGTGGTTGCCAGAGCGGTGGTCAAACCCGTTTCGAAAGTCCCGAAAACGCTGAATACGCTGATGCCGGCCGGCGCCACCGCCAACGGATTGCCGAAGGAGAACAGCGGCGTAAACACGGCGGGCAGCCCGGCCGCCCCCGTCCCCGCCTGAAGCACGATCTGCGGCGATGCCGGCAGCGTCTTCAGATCGATGCTTTCGGGTCCGATCCGGATCACGCCCGTGCTGAACTTCGCATTGGCCAAATCGATCGACATGCCGGTGGCCGTCAGTGTGGCGAACGGCGTACTGGTGCCGGTTCCGCTCCAACTGACTCGCAGACTCGCCGGCGTGCAGTCGAGCACTCCCTGCCCACACGATACGGTCCCGGTGGCCGCTCCGACCATCTGCACCGACAATTCGCTGTTCACCGCGGTCGCATTGAAATCCGGCGGTGCCGAGGCGAACGGCGCCACGAGGCCATCGATCCATAACGAATCGCCGACGGTCGTGTCTGGAATGGTGAGCGCTCCCGTGTCGACCACGAAGTTCGCGGCCACCGGCGTTGCTGCACCGGTGAGGCCGTTACCCGCGAATGCGAAATCCGCGACCGGCCAATTGTTGATGGTCTGTACATTGAGGACCACGCTGCCCGAACCCGACGACACCAGAGGTCCCCACAGATTGGTGGAAATCAAACGTACCGAGCCCGTGTTGGTGGCGGATGAACCGGTCGCATCCAGGGTGACCGTGCCCGACGCCGGCAGGCTGCAGATGGCGCTCGCGACGCCGCTCTCGACGACGTTCGCGATGCCGCGCGCGATGATGTGCTGACCGACCGCCACGGTGTTGTCGAGGCCGGCCGCGCTGGCATTGTCATCGGCGGTGACGATGGTGCTCGGACCCAAGATCACGACGGCGTCGGCCACGTTGTAGCACGAGGTACCATCGTTGAACTGCACCGTCGACCCGCGTACCGTCAGCGTATTGCCGCTACGGGCGACCACGTCGCCCTCGAGCCCCCGCGTGTAGACATCCTCGAGCGTGCTGCCGGCGATCACGTATTTCACGTAATACTTGGCGGCTGTCGCACTGGGAGTAGACGTGGGCACATACGTCGTATAGGCCGCCGTCACGGTCGTGCCGGCGGAGGATTGCGACAGCTGATCCAGTCCCGTGGCGCCCGTGGAGACCTTGCCATTGATGGCGAAGATCGTGTTGGCATCGGCGAACATGGTGAGCGAGCCCACACTGTTCACTTCGTCGAAGAACGGCCGCACGTACACCGTGTAGGTCAAGAGATCCACGCTCGAATTGATGAGCGGTCCACGCACGCGGATCATTTTATTGTCCGGAGCCGCGACGCCGACCGTCAAATAAGGCTTGATGGTCACCGTGGCGGGAGTCGTCGAGAGGTTGATGGACGAGGTCGATGCGGCCAGATTGAAGTCGACCGCCAGGCGCTGCGCAGCCGTGGTCGCGAAGGTCGCCGCGATGTTGAGCGGTACCGCCGGATCCAACAGCACATTGATCGTCTGCGTGGTCACCGCGGCGCCGGTGGAATCGACCACGGTCGCCTGCTGCGGCAGTCCGTTGACCATGACGCCGATGACGGCATTGGTGTAGTCCAGAACGATGCTGGCCGAGGTGTAAATCCCCGTCGGGATGGTCGCCGTGCCCCACAGTTCGGAAACATTGCTGAGCTTGGTGAAATCCACGGTCTCGACGTTGGTCAGCGCCGTCGCGACGTAGCCATCGTTGCGTGTGAGCGTGATCGAATCCACGTTGACGGTGTACGTGGTGAAATCGCCGGGCGAGTCCGTGAGCGTGACCCAGGCGACGCCATAGCCGCTCGCATTGTTGTTGTTGTGGCACCCGGCAGCGAAGATGGCGGCGGCGCACAGCAGCGCGCCGAAGGACCGGCGGGCAGCCCGGGCTACCCGGGCGGGCACCGCGAACTTGCGTTGGGATCCGTTAATGACTGGCGATGAGTGCACGTAAGCTTCCAATTGATCGAGGCGGGTGGGGGATTTCGGTTGCGTAGAATAATGACTTTCGAGAGCCGGCGCGCTGCAAAGTTCCATTTGCCGGCCTCAACGGACGGCGGGCCGGGGCACTTGCTGGGTGATGCAGTGGATATTGCCACCGCCGAGCAACACCTCCCGGGTGGGAACCCCGAGGATCTTTCTCGACGGAAACAGCCGTTTCAGGGTGCGCATGGCCGCCCCATCCCAGCGCTTGTCGTACAGCGGCATGACGATACACTTGTTGGCGATGTAAAAGTTGATGTAGGACGCCGCCAAACGGTCGCCGGCCTGGCGCGGCCGGCTGCCGGCGCGGACGTCGATCCCCGCCGCCTCCTCGGCCGTCATGTACAGCGGCCCCGGCTGGTGAATCTTGTGAATGGTCAACGAGCGCCCACGCGCATCGCGCGCCTGTTCGAGGCGTTCGTGGGCATCGCGCGATATCTCGTATTGCGGATCCTTGCGGTCCTCCGTCCACGTCAGCGCAACCTGTCCGGGACCGGTGAAACACGCGAGCTCATCGACATGGCCGCCCGTCTCGTCCAGATACACGCCCCTGTCCAGCCAGATCACCGTCGTGATGCCGAGAAAGCGATGCAGCATCCGTTCGACTTGGGTCTTCGAGGTGACGCCGTTGCGGTTGGGGTTGAGCAAGCATTCCTCGGTCGTCAGGCACGTGCCCTGTCCGTCGACATGGATGGCTCCGCCTTCCAACACGAAGGGCGTGCGGTAGCGGTCGCTGCCCTCGATTTCGAGCACCTTCTGGGCGACTTCGTCGTCCCGGTCCCACGGGAAGTACAAGCCGCCGTTGAGGCCGCCCCAGGCGTTGAACGTCCAGTCGACGCCGCGGCGGCGTCCCTTGCCGTCGATCACGAACGTGGGACCGCTATCCCGTATCCAGGCATCGTTGCTGCTGATCTCGAGGACGCGGACTGCCGCGGGCAGGCGCGCGCGCGCATTCTGGAACTGTGCGGCCGAGGCGCCCACGGTAAGGGGTTCTCCCGAGACGATGGCCGAGGCGATGGCGGCGAACGTCGCCTGCGCCGGCTTTGCGCCGTCGCGCCAGATGTCCGGCCGCTCGGGCCACAGCATCCAGCAACCCGTATGCCGCTCGTATTCGGCGGGCATTCGAAAACCGTCTCTCAAAGGGGTGGATGTCAGTGTGCGCAATGCGGGTCTCCGGTCGCGCATGCTAGCATTGCGGCTGCATTTATAGGAGTTAACGATGTCCGAAGCCAAACCTTTCAATGTGCAAGTCCCCGCGGGCGGTCAGAAAATTACGATCGCGAACGGCAAACTGCACGTCCCCAATCAGCCCATCATCCCGTTCATCGAGGGCGATGGCACGGGCCGGGATATCTGGCGCGCCAGCGTCCGGGTGTTCGACGCTGCCGTACAGAAGGCCTACGGCGGCCAGCGCAAGATTCATTGGATGGAAGTTTTCGCCGGTGAGAAGGCCAACAAGGCCTACAACACCTGGCTCCCCGACGAAACCGTCACGGCGTGCCGCGACTATCTGGTATCGATCAAGGGACCGCTGACCACCCCGGTGGGCGGCGGCATTCGCTCGCTCAACGTCGCCTTGCGGCAGCTGTTGGATCTCTATGTGTGCTTGCGGCCGGTGCGCTGGTTCAAGGGTGTGCCGTCGCCCGTCAAGCATCCGGAGAAGGTCGACATGACCATATTCCGTGAAAACACCGAGGACATCTACGCCGGCATCGAATTCGAGGCAGGCAGTGCGGAGTGCAAGAAATTCCTGGCGCTGTTCAAGGAGAATTTTCCGAAGCAGTTCGCCAAGATTCGGTTTCCCGACAATCCCGGCATTGGCTTGAAGCCCGCGTCGAAGGAAGGCACCGACCGCCTGTTCCGCTCGGCCGTCGAATACGCGATCGCCAACCAGCGCAAGAGCGTGACGATCGTGCACAAGGGCAACATCATGAAATACACCGAAGGTGCGTTTCGCAATTGGTGCTATCAATTGGCCGAGCGCGAATTCCCCGAGCATGTGTTCACCTGGGAACAGTGGGAGCGCATCAAAGCGGCGCAGGGGGAAAAAGCCGCCAACGAACAAATGGATGCGGCGAAGAAGGCGGGCAAGATCATCGTCAAGGATGCGATCGCCGATATCACTTTGCAGCAGATCCTCACGCGTCCGGATGAGTTCGATGTCATCGCCACCATGAACTTGAACGGCGATTACATTTCGGATGCGCTCGCCGCTCAGGTCGGCGGCATCGGCATTGCGCCCGGCGGCAACGTCAACTACCTGACCGGCCACGCGGTGTTCGAGGCCACGCATGGCACCGCGCCCAAGTATGCGGATCTCGACAAAGTGAATCCGGGATCCGTGATTCTCTCGGGCGAGATGATGCTGCGTTACATGGGGTGGCTGGAGGCCGCCGACGCCATCATCGGCGCCATGGACAGGACCATCGCGCAGAAAACCGTGACCTACGATTTCGCCCGCCTGATGGAAGGCGCGACCGAAGTCAAATGCAGCGAGTTCGGCGATCTGCTGATCCGCAATCTATAGCGCCATCCTCGCCGTAGCGCTGGTATCGCTCGGCATGCGGCGCTGGCATCGCGGCGCTGCATGCTGACCGGTTCGGAATGCCGCTTGGCGTCAGCCCGCCGCGCGCGCCAATCGCAGGTGCGACGGCTGGAGCAAGGCGCGCTGCTTCATGACGTCGAACGCGGCGATTCGATACGCCTCGGTCATGGTCGGAAAATTGAATATCTGTTCGACGAAGAAATCCGCCGAGGCCGAGTGAGCGATCGCCGCCTGACCCAAATGGACCAGTTCGGTGGCGCTCTCGCCGATCGCCTGCACGCCGAGTACGCGCGCCGTGCTGCGCTCGCAGATGATCGCGAGGAATCCCGCCGGTTCTCCCGCGATGTGGGCGCGGGCGACTTCGCCGAAGTCCGCGCGTCCGACGATCACGTCGATTTTCTTCGCGGCCGCCTCGGTCTGCGACAGCCCCACGCAGGCGATTTCCGGAATCGTATACACGCCGGTGGGCACCAAGCTGGTGGCCGCCGGCGGCGGCAAGCCGAACGCGGCAAGCGCCGCGCGCCGGCCTTGATCGGCGGCGGCACACGCCAGGGCCGGCGGTCCGATCGCATCGCCCGCCGCATAGACTCCCGGAATGTTGGTCTGGAAACGTTCGTTCACCTGCACGTGCCCGCGTGCATTGATGGCGAGGTTCAGTCGATCCAAACCGATGCCGTCCAGGTTTGCGACCCGGCCGAACGCGGCGAAAACGATGTCCGCGGCCAGGGTATCGCCGCCCTTCAGCGACACCTCGACCTGTGAAAATCCATCGAAGCGCGCCCCCTCGACCTCGGCTTGGGCGCGGTAGCGGCCGCCCATGGCGCGGAACGCCTCGAGGAAGCCCGCGCGCAGCGCCGGGTCGAGGAAACCCAGCGGTTCGGCGGCTTTGTCGACCAAGGTGACGGCGCAGCCGAGGGCGACGAATATCGATGCGTACTCGCAGGCGATGACGCCGCTGCCGAGCACGATCAAACTGCGCGGCAGGTAGGGCAGGCTCAAAATCGAATCGCTGTCGAGCACATGCTCATGGTCGACTTCGATGGCGCTCACGTGCCGCGGCCTCGATCCCGTGGCCAGAATGATTCGCGGCGAGTGCAATATGCTGCGAGTGCCGTCGAGGCGTTGCACTTCGACGCGATTGGCATCGAGCAGTACGCCCTTGCCGCGCACCAGATCGACTTGATTGCGGGCGAGCTGCGCTTGCAGATATCGATCCTGAGCCGCGATCACGGCGTCGACGCCGTGCAGCAGCGCCGACAAGGGCGCCTCCCCGCGCAACTCCACGGCGAGCGACGTGGCGCTGCCGCGCATGCGCCGATAGCGCAGCGCCTGTTCGCGCAACGCCTTGCTGGGAATGGTGCCCGACAATAGACACGACCCGCCGACCTGGGGTTCGCGCTCGATGATGGCGGCGTGGAAGCCCGCCTTGGCCGCCTGGATGGCCGCTTTCTGGCCCGCGGGCCCGGAGCCCAGGCAAATCAAATCGAAGTCGGCCGGCGGCTGCATCACTGCAAGCCAGCCAGGCTGACGATGTGTTCGCGCTTCCCGAGCATGGCTTTGCGCTCGTCCGGGAACACCCCCAGTTGCACGAAGACCGGACTCTCGAGCACCAGCTCCTCGCTCAGCAACTGCGGATACAGGGTGTGCGTCGCCAGCAAGTGGGCGGCATTCACGGTGCTCGCGAGGTCGCTATGCGAAGAATCCCGATAGCGGCGCCAGTCGCTCGCTCCGTCCTGAACGTCATCGGGCAGGCCCCAATTGTTCATGAGCAGACGGCCGAACGGCGGCTCGAACTCCATGACCAGATCGGCGAACGTCCGTGCATCCATCACCGTGCGCTGCTCCACTTCGAAACGCGCCAGAATCTTCAGCGCCACCGCAGCACCGGTTCGATGCATCAACGCCGCCAGGAACGCGCTTTCGACATGCTTGCGCCGTTCGCGCGCGATTTCCTTGGCCCACAGACCGGCAAGCCACGCCTCGCGCCACAGCTCCTCGGATTCGCGTTCATGACCCGGCGCGACGAACACCTCGCCGCGCAGCATCACCGCCATGGCGATGTTGCGCACTTCGGCCACCCCCAGCCACGACACGGCCTGCTGCAACGAGACGACGGCCGCCCGCGGCCGCAGCGCCGGTGAGTTCGCGACGCGCATGAGTTCGCCGGCAAGCGCGGGATCCGACTGCAGCAGACGCGCCAACTGGGTCGAATCGATCGCCTGTTGCGCCGTCAGTTGCGCCAGCTGCGCACAGACGCGGGGCAAGGGTGCGATGTTCTGCGGAATGGTCAGGGATTCGTCCAGATACTCCCGCGCCGCTTCGCTGTGGGGGGAGGACGGGATAACGGCTGATTGGAGACTCACGGATTACCCCTGACGACGCATGTGCCCAAGTCCTAAGGATCGGCACGCCGCGCCGATGCTTGAGGTCGATCGCGGTTAATGAGAATTATGTCAAATGAATGCCTTGTCCAGAGCCTGAGCGAGGTCCGCGATCAGGTCGGCGATCTCCTCGATCCCGATGGACAAGCGCACCGTGCCGCGGCCGATGAGCGACGCCTCGCGTTGTGCCGGGGTGTATTCCTGCCCGCCCAAGAGCTGCGGCGGCATCACCAGGGACTCGGTCGAGCCGACACTCGAGGTGGTGGAGAACAACTCCAAGGCATCGGCGAAGCGATTGCCTTCCTCGAAACCGCCGTTCAATTCGAAGCTCACGACGGCACCGAAATCCTTCATCTGCCGCTTGGCCAGAAGGTGCTGCGGATGACCCTCGAGACCGGGATGGAAGACCCGCTTTATCCGGGCATGCCGGCGCAGGAACTCGGCGACGGCCAGCGCGTTGGCACATTCGCGCTCGTAGCGCAGGAAATACGTGCGCAAGCCCCGCTGGATCAGGAAAGCGGCATGCGGATCCAGCGTCGGCCCCATGGAGACCACATCCTTGCGCATTCCGGCGATCAGCTGGTCGCTCGAGATGATCGCGCCCCCCATGACATCGCCGTGGCCCGAGGCGTACTTGGTCAGGCTATGCAGGAAGATATCCACAGCGTAGCCCCCATGATTGTGGAAACCGGCGAATGTGTTGTCCATGACGGTCAAGGCGCCGGCGCGCCGCGCATGCGTGGTGAGGTGTTCGATATCCGCAATCTTGGTCACGGGATTGGTCGGGCTCTCGAACAACACCAGCCGCGTCGGCGTTTGCTGCAATACCCGCTCGATGCCGGCGAGATCCTCGATCGACAGCAAGGTATGGGTTACGCCGTAGCGCGCCAGCAAATGCTGCACGAGGTAGCGGGTCGGCCCATAGGATTCGACGAATGCGAGAATATGATCGCCCTGCTTGCACAGCGACAACAGCGTGGCCGCGATCGTCGCCACACCCGAGCCCACCAGCAGGCAGTCCGCCCTGCCCTGCATCCGGGCCAGGGTCAGTTCGAGCTGGCGCAGCGTCGGATTGGTGTTTCGCGAATAAAAGAAGCCCTCGCGGTCGCCGCGCAGAAAGCGCAGCGTTTCGCTCGCCCCCTCGAAGGCGAACTTGACCGACTGATAGATCGGAGCCACCAAGGGGCGATTATCCGCGGGCACCTCGACTTCAGGGGGATGATTCACAAAGGTGTTGCTCATGAGCGGCACGATAATGGAGCCGGGTCCACATTGAAAGCGTTGCGCTTGACGCATAATGAGACACTACGGTAGGGCCGCAAGGAGTTCGCAGAGGACATGGAGCACGAACAGTTCACCATTCGAGGGGCGACGGGCGTCGATCTGGAACTCCCCATCGCCGGACCGGGCAGCAGAAGCTATGCCTTTATCATCGATTGGCACATCCGGGTGCTCGTCGCGCTGGCGTGGTTCGTCGCTGCCATGTTGATCGTGAACGGCGGCTTGCGCTGGCGCCCCGCCGCCGGGGGCGTCGGAGCCGCCTCCGCCTTCCTGGTCGTATTGCCGGCGGCCGCCATCTATTTCCTCTACCACCCGGTTCTCGAACTGTTCATGCGCGGCCAGACTCCCGGAAAGCGCTCCGCAGGCGTACGCATCGTCACCCGCGATGGCGGAACGCCGGGCGTCGGTGCAATCTTGATTCGCAACGGCTTTCGATTGCTCGACTCGCTGCCGGCGTGCTACTTGGTCGGACTCATCGCCACGTTCGCATCGGCCGAGCGCGTGCGCATCGGCGACATGGCCGCCGGCACGCTTCTGGTCATGGACGACGGCGCCTCCCCGAGGCTCTTCGAGGGCATGGGCGCGCCGGCGCAGCGCGGCGCTGCCGATCCCCTGATGCAGGATCTCGCGGTGCAGATACTGGAGCGCTGGCCGGCGCTCGACTCAGCCAAACGAGACGACATCGCGCGCGCACTCCTGAAGAAGCTGCGCGGACGCTCCGCGGATCGCATCGACGCCATGAGCGACGACGAATTGAAGGAGAGCCTCGCCGCGCTGGCCGGTGCGGCCTGCCCATGACCGGCGATGCGGACACGAATGCCTGGCTCAACGCCCGCGCGCCGTTCTGGCGGGCCCTCGCGCAGAGTGTCGGCCAGCTGCGCCGGCGGCCGAACCTGTCGCTCGCGGAGGCCCTCGCCGCCGTGGAATCCTACCGCAATCTGGCGCGGGATCTGGCGAGTGCCCGCCGCTTGGTCCCGGGCACGCGGGTAACGAGCGCGCTCGAGGCGCTTTACGTGCAATTGCACGCCGCCATCACCCGCAGCCCTTCCGGGGGCTGGCGCGGCGCGCTGGCGCTGTTGCGGGACCAAGTCCCCCGTATCGTGCGCGAGCTCGCGCCGCGTATCGTCTGGATGGTATGCCTCATGGCGCTCACCGCCGGCGTGGGATTCTGGCTGGTGAGTTCATAAGGTAACCCAGTTCGGCAAGCGCGCGCTCGAGCGCGCGCTCGCATGGGTTCATTGCGCCGCAAGCGCGCCGACGCGCGCCGCCAGATCCTGGCCTTCATTGCGCAATTTCAGATCGTAATACATGCAGAGCAATACCGACGGCAGCAGCGACAGCATGAATACGTTGATGACGGCCCCGATGACGGGCTGTACCACGAACACGGCGATGGGGTCGACGCGGAACACGGCCACCACCACGCCATTGACCACGCCTGCGAGCAGACTGAAGACCGACACGATGACGATACCGACCGTGACGATGGTGACGGAGCGCCACCAGTGGCCTTTGATGAGACGGCGGCTCACTCCGAAGGATTCGGTGATGCCGGCATGCTCGACGATCAACGCGACGAAGGCCAGTTGAAAGATGCCCCAGACATAGATTCCGGGCACGATCAGCAGGAATAATCCGACCATGATGCACAGGAACAGCAGAAAACCGACGGCGACCATGCTCGGCAGGCGCCTCACGCCCACGCCCAACGCGTCCTCGATCGATAGCTCGCCGCGCGTGGCGAAGCGGTTCAATGCGCTCAGCAAGGCGCCGTGAATCACCAGGTAGACCAGCGACATGACGGCATAGCTCAGCCAGTAGCCCGGCAGTTTCATCATCGCGAGGGCGGCCTGCGGCCCCAGCGCCCTGACATGCGCCATCTGGATGCCCAAAAAGACGCCTGGGATTGCGATCAACGCCGCCGCCGCCAGGGTCAACGGCCACAAGCCGGAGAAAGAGCGGCGATAGAGCCTGATCGCATCGTCGAGCACGCCGCCGATCGAGCGCGGTACGGCGGCATGGATCCGAGTGGATTCTTCCTGAACCATGTGCGAATTCACTCCGTTTGAAATCGGTGCCGCATTGTGACCGTAGCGCCCCGCCGAAAACAAGTGCGGCGCGGCCGGGCGTCCCGCCTCGATCTCATGCCTGCCCTGGCCGAAGCAACCTTGCAGGCCGGCCCTGCTCTCGATCCCATGTTCCCCTGGCCGAAGCAACCTTACAGGCCACCCCGCCCTCGATCTCATGCTTCCCCTGGCCGAAGCAGCCTTACAGGCCGCCCCGCCCTCGAGGTTACACATGCCGCGGACGAAGCGGGTAAAATCGGCAGCATGAACGCAGTCGCCAGTTTGCCGCTCGCCAACGCCTTGCAGCCCTCGGATCCCGGATTCGCGGCGCGCCTGCGCGAGATTCCTTACAACTACACCTCCCTGGCCGATCGTGAAATCGTCACCCGCCTGCTGGGAGAGCCGGCCTGGGAACTCCTCGAAGAACTGCGTGACGAACGGAACACGGGTCGTTCGGCCCGCATGCTGTACGAGGTGCTGGGAGACATCTGGGTCGTCGACCGCAACCCGTTCCTGCAGGACGACCTGATCGAGAACGGCAAACGCCGCCGGCTGCTCATCGAAGCCCTGCATCATCGGCTGCGCGAAGTCGAAAAGCGCCGCGACCCCGCCGATGCATTGCGCGACGGCAAGGTCGCACAGTTGCTCGATGCCGCCCGCGCGTCGGTACGGCGCTTCGAGAAGCATTTCGCCGATCTCGCCGCGATGCGCAAGCGCGCGCGGCGCGCACTCATCCGGCACACCCGCGCCGACAATATTCGCTTCGACGCCTATGCGCGGGTGACTCACGTCACCGACGCCACCGATTGGCGCGTCGACCTGCCGTTCGTGGTGCTGGCCCCCGACCTGGAAACCGAAATCCCGAATCTGGTACGCGATTGCATCGAACTGGGGCTCACCGTCATTCCGCGGGGCGGCGGCACGGGATACACCGGCGGCGCCGTCCCCTTGACGCCGTGGTCCGCGATCATCAACACCGAAAAGCTCGAGGCGCTCGGACCGGTCGAGACGGTTGCCGCGCCGGCGGCGCGGCCCGCCGCGGGCGAGCCTGCGGTGACCGCGAGTATTCTGTCCGGCGCCGGCGTGGTCACCAAGCGAGTCACCGAAGCCGCGGAACGCGCCGGCTTCGTCTTCGCAGTCGATCCGACCTCCGCGGATGCCTCGTGCATCGGCGGCAACATCGCCATGAACGCCGGCGGCAAGAAAGCCGTTCTGTGGGGTACGGCGGTGGACAACCTGGCGTGGTGGCGCATGGTGGATCCGGACGGCAACTGGCTGGAGGTGACCCGCCTCAACCACAATTACGGCAAGATCCATGACGTGCTGGTGGCGAGTTTCGAGCTGGTCTGGAAGGACGGCCGCGCCAATCCGGACCAGGCCAAGGTGCTGCGCAGCGAACGCCTGAACATCGAAGGCGCGAAATTCCGCAAGGTGGGGCTCGGCAAGGACGTGACCGATAAATTCCTGGGCGGTTTGCCCGGCGTGCAGAAGGAGGGCTGCGACGGTCTCATCACGTCGGCGCGTTGGATCCTGCATCGCATGCCCAAGCACGTGCGCACGGTTTGCCTGGAATTCTTCGGTCAGGCGCGCGACGCCATACCGAGCATCGTCGAGATCAAGCGCTATCTGGAAACCAACGGCAAGGCGCGGGGCGCCATTTTGGCCGGCCTCGAACATTTGGACGAACGCTATCTGCGCGCCGTCGGGTACAGCACCAAGTCGAAGCGCGGCGCGCTGCCGAAGATGGTGCTGCTGGGCGATATCGTGGGCGAGAACGACGCGATCGTCGCCGCCGCCACCTCGGAAGTGGTGCGGCTCGCCAACGCGCGCTCGGGCGAAGGCTTCATCGCCGTCAGCAGCGAGGCTCGCAAGAAGTTCTGGCTGGACCGCGCCAAGACCGCCGCCATCGCGAAACACACGAATGCCTTCAAGATCAACGAGGACGTGGTCATTCCGCTCGAGCGACTGGGTGAATACACGGACGCCATCGAACGCATCAATATCGAACTGTCGATCCAGAACAAGTTGCAGCTCGTCGACGCGCTCGCCCATTATTTTTCCGACGCCTCGGCCGCGTCCGAGGCGGGGGACATCGAGCGGCGCACGGCCGCTCGCGAACTTCTCGCGCGCGTTGGCGCGCGTTGGCGGTTTCTGCTCGAGTCGCTCGATGTGCCGGTCAAATCCGTCCGCGCATCGCTCGAGACGCTCGGTGTCGCGCTGCCGGCGAGTCCGGCAGGCACGCTGTTCGAGCGTCTGCAGGACCGCAGCATCCGCGTGAGCTGGAAGACCGAGCTCCGCGCCGAACTCGCGCGCATTTTCGTGGGCGCCTCCTTCGCGCCGGTGCTCGGCGAATGCGATGCCATTCACAAGCGGGTATTGCAGGGGCGGGTCTTCGTGGCATTGCACATGCACGCGGGCGACGGCAACGTCCACACGAACATCCCCGTGAATTCCGACAACTACGCCATGCTGAAAGCCGCGAACCGCGCGGTCGCGCGCATCATGCGGATTGCCCGCGACTTGAATGGCGTGATTTCGGGCGAACACGGCATCGGCATCACCAAGCTCGAGTACCTGACCGACGCGGAACTCGCGGACTTTCGCGCGTACAAGCAGCGGGTCGATCCCGACGGCCGCTTCAACAAGGACAAGCTTCTGCCGGGCGCGGACCTGCGCCGCGCCTACACGCCGAGCTTCGGGCTGCTGGGGCACGAGTCCCTCATCATGCAGCAGTCGGATATCAGCACCATCTCCGACGCCATCAAGGATTGCCTGCGGTGCGGCAAGTGCAAGCCGGTATGCGCGACGCACGTGCCGCGCGCAAATCTTCTGTACTCGCCGCGCGATAAAATCCTGGCGACCTCCTTGCTGATCGAAGCGTTCTTGTACGAGGAACAAACGCGGCGCGGCGTATCGATCAAGCATTGGGACGAACTCTCGGATGTCGCCGATCATTGCACGGTGTGCCACAAGTGTCTGACGCCCTGCCCGGTCGATATCGACTTCGGTACGGTATCCATGGCGATGCGCGATCTGCTGCGCCGCATGGGTAAGAAACGCTTCAATCCGGGGACCGCGGCCTCCATGTTCTTCTTGAACGCCACCAACCCGCAAACCATCAAGATGACGCGCAAGGTGATGATCGACTGGGGCTACAAAGCCCAGCGGCTGGCGAATCGAGCGCTGCTCACGCTCGCCAAAGCGCAAACCAAACGGCCGCCGGCGACCACGGGAAAACCGCCGATCAAGGAACAGGTGATCCACTTCGTCAACAAGCGGATGCCCGGAGGGTTGCCGAAACGGACCGCGCGGGCGCTGCTCGACATCGAGGACCGCAACTACGTACCCATCATTCGCAATCCGGCGGCCGGCAGCGACTCCGAAGCGGTGTTCTATTTTCCGGGCTGCGGCTCCGAGCGGCTGTTCTCGCAGGTAGGTCTCGCGACCCAGGCCATGCTCTGGCACGTCGGCGTGCAAACCGTTCTGCCGCCGGGCTATCTATGCTGCGGCTATCCGCAGCGCGGGGCGGGCGAATTCGACAAGGCGGAGAAGATCATCACCGACAATCGCGTGCTGTTCCATCGGGTCGCCAACACCCTGAACTATCTCGACATCAAAACCGTCGTCGTGAGCTGCGGCACGTGCTTCGATCAGCTGCAGGGCTACGAATTCGACAAGATTTTCCCGGGCTGCAAGATCATGGACATCCACGAATTCCTGATGGAAAAAGGCGTGCGGCTGGAGAATGTCACCGGGGTCCGCTATATGTACCATGACCCCTGTCATTCGCCGATGAAAAAGCACGATCCGCTGACCGTGGTCAACACCCTGATGAACAGTGCGCAGAACGGCATCATCGAGAAGAACGATCGATGCTGCGGCGAGGCCGGCACGCTCGCGATCACGCGTCCCGACATCTCGACTCAGGTACGATTCCGCAAGGAGGAATCGGTTCGCGCCGGCGCCGAGCAGATCCGCGCCGAAGGACACCAGGGCGAGGTGAAAATGCTGACGTCGTGCCCCTCCTGCCTGCAGGGCTTGAAGCGCTACAACGATGACGCCGAACTCGACGCGGACTACGTGGTGGTCGAGATCGCGAAGAATCTCCTCGGGCCCGATTGGCTCCCCGACTACGTGCAGCGGGCCAACCAGGGCGGCATCGAGCGCGTATTGGTCTGACGCGTGCGGCCGGACCGCGCCCAAGCACGCTGCGCGCCGTGTCGCCGTTTGCGGCATCCCCCGAGCGCCGGGCGATGGCGCCCGCGCGCTGCGGTCGCGCTCAGCCGACGGCCTCAGCCGGCCAACACGGGATCCGACCAGCCGCCGGGCGGCGTGACCGCACCGGCGGAGGCCCCCCAAGTGCCGGCTGCGTAACGCGCTGGCGGCGGGCACCCTTGAGCGCGTCGTGCAGCGCCTCGAAGGTCTTCGGATCCGAGTATTCGCCCTTGACGTAGGACAGAAGACTGTCGAGCTTCTGCATGGCGTCCGGATCGACGCCTCCCCCATGCTCATCGATGCTGGCGCGTGCGCGATCCTTGAGCTTCTGCAGCGTAAAGTCGTCCCGCGCCACACCGATGACCGGAATGTTCAGCGTTCCGCGCCGGATCATCGCGTGCAAGGCCGGAAATATTTTCTTGTAGGCAAGATCGCCGGTCACGCCGAAAAAGACCAAGGCGTCCGAATGATTGTCCATGGGGAGCCCGTCCTTACTTATCGGCCGACTTTTCGATGTGGCCGCCGAACTCGTAGCGCATCGCCGACAACAACTTGTCCTGGAAATCGGCCCCGCCGCGCGAGCTGAACCGCCCATAAAGCGCCGTCGTCAGCACCGGCGCCGGCACTCCTTCGTCGATCGCGGCTTGGATGGTCCAGCGCCCCTCGCCCGAGTCCGACACCCGCCCCGCAAATTTCGACAAGGCGGGATCGGCAACCAGCGCCGTCGCGCTCAGATCCAGCAGCCAGGACGAAATTACGCTGCCGCGACGCCAGACTTCGGCGACGGCGGGCAAGTCGAAATCGTACTGGTAATGTTCGGGGTCGCGCAGCGGCGTGGTTTCAGCGTCGGCCACCGCGGTCTTCTTCCCGACATCCGCCGCGCGCAGCACGCTGAAGCCTTCGGCGAACGCAGCCATCACGCCGTATTCGATGCCGTTGTGGACCATCTTCACGAAGTGCCCGGCGCCGTTCGGACCGCAGTGCAAGTAGCCATGTTCCGACGTGGTTGCGGCGCCGTGCAGACCGGGGGTTCTCTCGATGTCGCCGACGCCCGGCGCGAGCGTGGCGAAAATCGAATCGAGCGCATTCACGACCTCGCGTTCGCCGCCGATCATCAGGCAGTATCCGCGCTCCAGACCGTGGGTACCGCCGCTGGTTCCCACGTCGACGTAATGCACCTTGCGGGCGGCAAGCGCCTTGGCGCGCCGGATATCGTCCACGTAATAAGAATTGCCCCCGTCGATGAGGATGTCGCCGGCGCTCAACAAGGGCGCGATTTTTCCGATCATGTCATCCACCGCGCCCGCCGGCACCATGAGCCAGACCGCGCGCGGCGTTTTCAATTTCCGAATGAACTCCTGCAGCGACGCCGCGCCGGTGGCCTTCTCTGAGACCAATTGTTCGACCGCTTTGGGCGACGCATCGAATACCACACATTCGTGTCCGGCCTTCAGCAGCCGCCGCACCATGTTCGATCCCATCCGGCCGAGTCCTATCATTCCGATTTGCATGCAATGCTCCTAAAAGTTCTCGAGATGCCGTGCAAAAATTCGCCGGTCCGCAGTGAATTTCGCGATTCGATCGACCATATCATGGCCCCTGAAAAAACGCTGCGGTAGTGCGGCTGCGGCAGTGCGTCGCCGCCTCCACGGCGGGCAGGCCACATCATCCCGCATCTCCACCCGGCGGCACTTGCGGCTCCGCTACACGGTGCTCGGCAAGGCGGCGCACCGCCTCGCGCGGCAGCGCCTCGAGTTCGTCTGCCCCTGCTATCCGGTAAAGCCCACATAGCTATGCGGTTAATCCCACATTGATAGTCTGCTATTCTGTCCGCTGTCAAAGCCCTTCAACACGGACAAGAGCACGGAAAAATGGCAAAATCTGATTCCAAACGCAACGAACTGAAAAGCCGACGATCGGCGCCGTTGGTTACGCCGACCGACCTCGGCACGAAAGCATCCAAGGACATTGCCGGCGGCATGAATGGCATCCTCGCCGATGTGTTCGCGCTCTATATGAAGACCAAGAATTTTCATTGGCACATGAGTGGTCCGCATTTTCGCGATTACCATTTGCTCCTGGACGAGCAGGCCGACCAGATCTATGCGATGACCGATCCGATTGCCGAGCGAATCCGCAAGACCGGCGGCTCGACCCTACGCTCGATCGGGCATATCGCGCGCATTCAACGGATCAAGGACAACGATGCGGAGTATGTGGATCCGCTCGACATGCTCGCCGAACTGCGGGAGGACAACATGACTCTGGCAGGCAGGCTGCGCGAGGTGCACGACGTGGTGGACGAGCTGCGCGACATCGCCACGGCCAGCTTGATCGAGAATTGGATCGACGAGACCGAACGCCGCACCTGGTTCCTGTTCGAATCCAGCCGTAAGGGCGACAAAGCGGGGCATTAGCGTGAGGCCGACCCTTCGCTAGACCCTCGCAGGTCCGCCGCAATCGGCAGTGGATACCTGCGGGGGCGCGTTGGGCCCCGTGCGCAGGGCTCACTCCAGCGACCAGCGGACGAACCAGGGATCGGCCCCTGCCTCGCTCGACTGCCGTTCCTGCCACAGGATGCGTCCGCGGGCGTGCGGAAAACCGCTCCGGTGTACGCCGGAAAGGTTTGCGGCCAAGGTGAGCTCCTCGTTGCGCTGCGAGCGCCAGCGCACCACCACCGCGCCGGCGGCGAGCACTTCATAGCGCCCGGCGTGCGGTCCAAAGAACGGCAATAGCGGTGTCACGGCGTCATGCCGCACCTCGAGAAGGCGCCGGTAGAATTCGAACCACGCCGCGTGTTCCGGCCTTCGCAGCGCGCCCCAGTCGAGCTTCGCGGACGCGAAGGTCGATTCGGCCTGCGGATCGGGAATGCGCTCGCGCATCGTCTCGTCGCGAAACTCGCGGAACTTCGCAAACTCCAGCCGTCGCCCCTGGCGCACCGCGTCGCCTAAGTCGCCGCCGAAGTCGCAGAAAAACGGGAATGGCTGGGCGGCACCCCACTCCTCGCCCATGAACAGCATCGGCACTTGGGGACTCAGCAGATAGATGGCGGCGACGGCACGCACCGCGTCCGCCGCTGCGATCGCCGTCAGACGTTCGCCGAACGCGCGATTGCCGATCTGATCGTGATTCTGAATGAAGGCGACGAAAGCGGTCGGCGGCAGCAGCGAACTCGGCTCACCGCGCGGATGGCCGCGGAACTGCATCATCTGCCCTTGAAATGCGAAGCCTTCGGCCAGCGCCCGCCCGAGCATATCGGTGTCGCCGAGGTATTCGGCGTAGTAGCCCTCATCCTCGCCGGTTGCCGCCACGTGCAGCACATGATGTACGTCGTCGTTCCACTGCGCCGCAAAGTGCCGCGGCAAGCCGGTGTCGTCGCGGAGCAGGCGGCGGGCCTGGTTTTCCTCATTCTCCAGCACCAGATGCACCGGGCGGCCGCCGGCGCGCACGCGTTCTGCGAGTTCGTCGAGCACGTGCCGCACGCTGTCGTCGATGATGGCATGGACGGCATCGAGGCGCAGTCCATCGAAATTGTATTCCTCGATCCAATACTGCGCGTTGTGAATGATGAACTCACGCACCGCACGGCTGTGAGTGCCGTCGTAGTTGATGGCCGCACCCCACGGCGTCTTATGCCGATCGGTAAAGAACGGCGGTGCGTACGCGGGCAGGTAATTTCCGTCCGGCCCAAAGTGGTTGTACACGACGTCCAGCAGCATCATGAGTCCGCGCGCGTGTGCGGCATCCACCAACGCCTTCAAATCCTCGGGCCGGCCATAGCTCGAGTCGGGCGCGTACAAGAGCACACCATCGTAGCCCCAGTTCCTCGCACCCGGAAAATCCGCGACCGGCATGATCTCGATGGCCGTCACCCCGAGGGCCGCCAGATGATCGAGACGCTCGATGGCACCGCGAAACGTCCCGGCGGCGGTAAACGTACCGACGTGCAGTTCGTACACCACGGCCTCGTGCCACGGCCGGCCGTTCCATTCCTCATCCTGCCAGCGATACGCCGCCGGATCGACGACTTCGCTGGGCCCATGGACGTCGTCCGGCTGAAATCGGGACGCCGGGTCGGGCACGCGCAAGCCGTCGGGAAGAACGAACTGGTAGCGCGTGCCGGCACCTGCGCCGTTCACCGAGAGCTCGTACCACCCCTCGCCCAGCGCCGACATGGGCCGTACCTCGCCGGGCAGCGCGAGACCCACTCGATCGCATCCGGGCGCCCATAAGCGAAAGCACACACCGCCGCCCGGCTGCAACTCGGCGCCTTGCGGCAGACGATGCCCCCGCGCCACGCCCCGCCGTTCAGCTTCCAACATGAGTCCCCGCGGACCGAGTCATCGAAGGCACCCCGCTGCCGAGCCGAATCGAAACGGCGGGGTCTGGCCGCAAATTCATACCACACTTCACACATCCACCTCTCGAGTCTGACGGCAGCTCCCGCGCGTTTCGCAAGTTACCGGCGCTTCACCTCGCACCGAGCGGCGTCGCGATGCCGCTATTCCTTGGCGCTGTTCGAACCCTACGTGGCCGGCGGCATCGCGCGCTCTGCGATCGCCACGATTCCCAGCGAGTTCTCATTGCACGGCAGCTCGTCCTGAAGCGCGCCGTGGCGGGTCTCACCCGCTGTCAGGCGCTGCCAGGTCGGCCGCTTTTTCCAACCGGCTGGCGCGCGCCATCCAGAAGCTGACCGCAACGATCATCAGCGTCACCACGGCCACGGTCAGCGTCGCCAGCACGTTGATTTCGGGGCTCACCCCCAGTCGAACCTTCGAGAACACCACCATCGGCAAGGTGCTGCTGCCCGGCCCGGACGTGAAACTCGAAATCACCAGATCGTCCCACGACAACGTGAATGCCAGCAGCCACCCGGACAAAATCGCGGGGAAAATGATCGGCAGCGTGATCACGAAAAACACCTTCAACGGGCGCGCCCCCAGATCCATGGCGGCTTCCTCGAGCGCGGTGTCGAAGCTCGCGAGCCGCGATTGCACCACCACCGTGACGTAGGCCATGGAAAACGTCATGTGGCCGATGGTCATGGTCGTGACCCCGCGGCCCGCCGGCCAGCCGATGGTCTGTTCCAGCGCCACGAACAGCAGCAGCAGCGACAGACCGGTGATGACTTCGGGCATCACCAGGGGCGCCGTGGTCATGGCGTTGAGCGTGAAGCGGCCGCGGAATTGCGTGAACCGGGCCAGACCGAAGCCGGCGAGCGTGCCCAGGATGACGGCGCCGGTGGCGTTGATCACCGCGACTTTGAAGGAAATCCACGCCGCGTCCAGGATCTCTTCGTTGTGCAGCAGCGAGTAGTACCACTTGAGCGTGGGCGAATTCGCCGCGTCCCACACGGTCACCAGCTTCGACGCATTGAAGGAAAACACCACCATCGAGAGGATGGGGATGTAGAGGAACGCGAATCCGAAGGCGAGGCAGGTGATGATGAAAAACGAGCGCCGCTGATTCATCGCGCGCCCGCCGACTCGCGCGCCTGCACGCTTTGATACCACATCATGAACGGCACCAGGATGACCAGCAGCAGAATCGCCACCGCGCTGGCCACCGGCCACGCGCGATTCGAGAAGAACTCATCCCACAGCACCCGTCCGATCATCAACGCGTTCGGACCGCCGAGCAGCGCCGGAATGACGAACTCGCCCACCGCCGGAATGAATACCAGCATCGACCCCGCCAGCATGCCGTTGCGCGACAAGGGCAGCGTGATCTTGTAGAACGCCTGCCACGGCCGGCATCCTAAGTCTTCGGCCGCTTCCAGCAGTTGCCAATCCATTTTTTCGAGATTGGCATACAGCGGCAGGATCATGAACGGCAGGTACGAGTAGACGATGCCCACGTACATGGCGAACGGCGTGTACAGCATCGTCAGGGGTTCGTGAATCGCGCCCAGCCAGATCAAGACGTTGTTGATGACGCCATTGGCCTTGAGCAGCCCGATCCAGGCGTAGACGCGCAGCAGCAGCGACGTCCAGAACGGCAATATCACCAGCAACAGCAGGACATTGCGCGTTGCCGGCTTGGAGCGCGCGATGCCGTACGCCATCGGATAGCCGATGGCGAGGCAACACAACGTGGAAACGAACGCGACCTTGATCGAATTCAGCAGCGCCTTCAGATACAGCGAATCGGTGAACAGAAACGCGTAATTGTTGAAGTTGACCTTGATGGCCAGCGAGTTCTTGCCGATCCACTCGAACAGCGGCTTGTAGGGAGGAATCGCCAGGTCGATGTCCGAGAAGGAAATCTTCAGCACGATGACGAAGGGCGCCACGAAAAACAACAGCAGCCACAGATACGGCAGCATCACGACGAGGCCCCGCCCCGTCACGCCGACTCGCCGCAGATGTTGGCTGGGTCTCATCGAGTCAACGCGTCACGACCACCGGGCTGGTCGCATCCCACGACAGGTACACCTGCTGATCCCAGGTGATGGCTTCGGCATGGCGCGACGTGTTCGGCTGCGTGACGCGGACGATCTTGCCCGTTGGCAATTTCACCAGATAGATGGACAAATCGCCGAGATACGCGATGTCCTGCACCGCGCCGCGCGCCACGTTGTCCGCGCCCTCCGGCGGCGCCGTGGACATGAAGATTTTTTCCGGCCGCACCGCGGCCCAGACCACGGCCTCGGGGGCGGCGCTGATGCCGTGGCTCACGTAGATGACGCCGCCCAATTCCTCCGACCCGATGCGAACATATTCCGGCTCATCCTCGATGAGCTTGCCCTCGAAGATATTCACCGAGCCCACGAAATCCGCGACGAACTTGGAACTCGGGAATTCGTAGATCTCGGGCGGGGTCCCGGCCTGGACGATTTCGCCGTGGTTCATGACGCCGATGCGGCTCGCCAGCGTCATGGCCTCTTCCTGATCGTGGGTCACCACCACGAACGTGACGCCGAGCTTGTCCTGCAGGCTGATGAGTTCGAACTGGGTGTGTTCGCGCAGCTTCTTGTCGAGCGCGCCCAGGGGCTCATCCAGCAGCAGCAATTTGGGGCGCTTGACCAGCGAGCGCGCCAGTGCCACCCGCTGCTTCTGGCCGCCCGACAATTGATGCGGCATGCGCTTCGCGAAGCTGCCGAGCTTGACCAGATCCAGCATGGTGGCGACCCGCTCGACGATCTCGCGCTTGGCCACACCGTCCTGCTTGAGGCCGAACGCGACATTCTGTTCCACGGACATGTGCGGGAACAGCGCATAGGACTGGAACATCATGTTGACCGGCCGCTCGTACGGCGGTACGCCGGTCATGTCCTCGCCGTCGATGAAGATGCGCCCGGAACTTGGGCTTTCGAAGCCGCCCAGCATGCGCAGCAGCGTGGTCTTGCCGCAGCCCGACGCCCCGAGCAAACAGAAGATCTCGCCCTTGTAGATCTTCAGCGAGACGTCATCGACCGCCTTGAAATCGCCGAACGACTTGGTGATGCGCTCGATCTCCACATAGGGGCGGGCGGCCGGATCGTTCCATGGGGCGGCTTTGACGGCTCCGGCGGAGGACGTCACGCTATTGCCCCGTCTTGAATTTCTGCCAAACGCGCGTGATGGCGCGCGTCTGCTCAGGCGAGTCGGCCAACTGCACCGCCAGCTTCTGCCGCAGCTCCAGCGGTGGATAGATGCCGGGATCGTCGCGCACGGCGGGCTGCACCAGCGGCTGGGCCGCGGCGTTGCCGGTGGCATAGCGCCTGAAGTCCGAGACATCGGCGCTCACCTGGGGGGTCATCATGTAATTCATGAACGCGTAGGCGCTCTCGGGATCCGGCGCATCCTTCGGGATCGCCAGCATGTCGAACCACAGGATCGACCCCTCCTTCGGCACTATATATTTGATTTCAATGCCTTTATTGGCATCCCGGGCGCGGTCGCGGGCCTGCAGCACATCGCCGTTGTAGCCCACCGCCACGCACAGGTCGCCGTTCGCCAGCGCTTCGATGTATTCGGAGGAATTGATGTTGCGGATGTAGGGACGGATCTTCGTGAGCGTGGCTTCGCCGGCGGCCAGATCCTCGGGCTTTTGCGAGTTGGGATCGCGGCCCAGATAGTTCAGCACCGCGCGCATCATCTCCGCCGGCGAGTCCAAGACGCTGATCCCGCACTTGGCGATCTTCGACGCCACCGCCGGATCGAACACCAGCCGCCAACTGTCGAGCGGCGCGTCGGGCATCAGCGCCTTGACCATTTTTTCGTTGTAGCCGATGCCGTTGGTGCCCCAGGTGTAAATCACGCCATGGGCATTGTCCGGATCGTGCAGCGCCACCCGCGACATGAGCTGCGCATCCATGTTCTTGAGGTTGGGCAGTTTCGACTTGTCGAGCGTGAGATAGACGCCGGCCTTGATCTGGCGTTCGAAGTAGGAAGCGGTGGGCACCACGATGTCGAAGCCGCTGGCGCCGGCCAGCAATCTCGTCTCCAACGTCTCGTTGGTATCGAAATAGGCCACGTGCACTTTGATGCCGGTCTGCTTTTCGAAATCCGACAGCGCGTTGGGCGCGAGGTAGTCGGACCAGATATAGAGGTTCAGCACCTTGCCCGAGTTGCCCCGAGCCGGAGCCGCGTCCCCGGCGCGGGGTGCGCCCCCCGGGGCGTCCCCTGATTTGCCGCCGCAGGCAGTCAATAAAAAAGCGCACCCAAGCGCCAAAATCGCCGTCCGACGAACGCTCACCATCAAACGAGTCCCCTTAAGGCGCCGCGCGCCGAATTCAACGGGCCGCCGTATGGGCGCGCGACCCCCTTCCGAAAAACCGCCCGCGAGCGAGCGTTGAAACGACTTTATGGCCGCTAGTTATATCGCAGCACGGGCCCCGGGGACAGAGCCAATCGCTAAACGTTCAGCAACAGGTGCTCACGCTCCCAGGAACTGATGACCTGCGCGAACGTTTCGTATTCGGCTTCCTTGACGGCGGTATAGGCGAGCACGAAGCGGTCGCCGAACAGATCCACCAAGGGCTTGGACTCTCGCAGCAGACGCAGCGACTCGGCCAGCGTGCGCGGCAGCGCAATGGCGAGATCGTAGGCGCTTCCGGAAATCGGTTCCGACGGCTTGAGGCCCTCCACCATGCCGAGATAGCCGCAGGCCAGCGATGCCGCGATGGCGAGGTACGGGTTGGCGTCCGCGCCGCCCACGCGGTTCTCGACGCGGCGCGCCTCGGGCCCCGACATGGGCACGCGCAGGCCGGCCGTCCGATTGTCGTAGCCCCAATGCACGTTGATCGGCGCAGAGGAGTAGCGGCTGATGCGCCGATAGCTGTTCACATTGGGCGCGAACAGGGACATGGCGCCCGGCAGGTATTTCTGCAGTCCGGCGATATGGCTGAAGAACAGCGAGGACGGCGAACCGTCGGGATTGCTGAAAATATTCTTGCGGGTTTTCGAGTCGACGATGCTCTGGTGCAGATGCATGGCGCTGCCGGGCTCCTTGGCCATCGGCTTCGCCATGAACGTCGCGTACATCTTGTGCCGCAGGGCCGCTTCGCGCGCCGTCCGTTTGAAGAGAAATGCCTGGTCGGCGAGACTCATGGGATAGCCGTGCAGCAGGTTGATTTCCATCTGCGCCGCGCCCGATTCGTGGATCAGCGTGTCGATCTCGATGTCCTGGGCATCGCAGAACGAGTACATATCGTCGAACAAGGGATCGAACTCGTTGACCGCCGCGATGCTGTAAGCCTGGCGGCCCGTTTCGGGGCGGCCGGAGCGGCCGACCGGCGGCTTTAAGGGATAGTCCGAGTCGATATTCGGATCGACCAGGAAGAACTCGAGTTCCGGAGCGACCACCGGCTCCCAGCCGTGCCCCTCGTACAGATCGAGCACCCGGCGCAACACATAGCGAGGCGCCATGGTCACCGGCCGGCCGTCGCCGTAGAAGCAGTCGTGGATCACCTGCGCCGTGGGCTCCGCCGCCCACGGCACCACGCGCACCGTCTTCGGGTCGGCTTTCAGCACGATATCGATGTCCGATGGATTCATCGCGCTCTGATCGTCCGGATAGTCGCCGGTCACCGTCTGCAGGAAAATCGCCTCGGGCAGGCGCATGCCCTCCTCTTCCGCGAATTTCTCGGCGGGCATGAGCTTGCCGCGCGCGACGCCCGCCATGTCCGGGATGATCGCTTCGACCTCCGAAATGCCGTGCTCTTTCAAAAACTGCTGAATCGTACTAGCCATAACTCACCTTGAACCTATGCGTGCGCGACTGGCCTCGCCAAAAGCCGCAAACAGCGCGCTGGAAAATGGATTCTGCGCAAATCGCCATTCCGGATGCCACTGCAACCCCAGGGCAAAGCTCGGCGCGTCAGCCACCCGGAACGCCTCGATGACGCCGTCCGGTGCGCGCGCCTCGACGAGTAGCCCCGACCCCAGAGTCCGAATCCCTTGCCAATGCAGGGAATTGACTTGCAGGCGATCCCGTCCGGCCATGTCTCGCAGCACCCCTCCAGGCTCCAAGAGCACTTCGTGGGCGGGCCCGTATTGAATCTCCAGCGGAGTGGCTTCATCCTCGCGATGGTCGAGGTTACCGCTCACTTCGTGCAGCCGTTGGCACAAGGTGCCGCCGAAGGCAACGTTCATCTCCTGAAATCCGCGGCAGATCGCCAACACCGGCAGGCCGGCGGCGACAGCCCGCGGAATCAGCGGAAGCGTCGTAGCATCCCGATTTGGATCATGCAGTGTCCCCGGCTCACTCGCCGGTCCTCCATAGTGATGTGGTTCGACATTCGATGCGCTGCCGGTGAGCAGCAATCCGTCGCAGGCATCCAGCAAGGATGGCAGATCGAGCTCGGACCCCAAGGCGGGTATGAGTACCGGCATCGCGTGCGCGCCCAAGGCGACGGCCTCGATGTATTTCTCGCCGACCATGTGGAAGTAATGCTTCCCACAAAGCCGGCGGTCGGCTGGAATTCCGATGAGCGGCAAGCGCGACATGTTTAATATATTAAACGCCCAGATGGACGACGGGGCTTTCTTAACGATCGTATTACACCACACCGGCGCTCGCCCGTCCCGTGTCGCCGTGCAGAATTGGCTAAGATTTAAGCATTTCTAGGGCTTACACCAGATTGATGCGTTGCACCAATATTGCCTTTTGACCAAATCAGCCGTTAGGCTCAGAAGCTGAGGCGTGTCAATAGGCACAACATTTTAAACACTTAGCGCCCGGGAGTTTGTCAAGTGCGTCCATCCTTCCCCGCGGCTCGGTCGTATTACGCGGCGACGCCCGGCGCCCCCGGACGCGCGCCGCGCGCGAAGCTGCAGGGTGACCGGCGCGCCGATGTCGCCGTGGTCGGTGGCGGCATCGCGGGCGTTTCCGCCGCGTTGCACCTGGCCAAACGCGGTTACCGCGTGGCGCTGCTGGAAGCCCGCCTCGTCGGCTACGGCGCGTCCGGCCGCAGCGGCGGCCAGACGATTTTCGGACTCGCCGCGAGTCAAAAGGCGCTGAAGGCGCAGGTCGGCGCCGAGGACGCACGCCGCTTGTTCGATCTGTCCATCGAAGCGCTCGATTGCACCCAGGCACTGATCGCGGAATACGGCATCGACTGCGACTACCACGCGAACCACGTCCATGTGGCCACCAAGGCGCGTCACCTCCGGGAACTGGCGGAATGGATCGACGAGCTGCATGGAGAGTACGGCTACACGTCCGCGCGCCTGCTGAATCGCGACGAATTGCAGGCCCATGTCCGCAGCCCGCGCTATCTCGGCGGACTCATCGACTCGCGCAGCGGCCACTTGCACCCGCTCAAGTACACCCAGGGCCTGGCGCACGCCGCGGAGTTGGCAGGGGTCGACATCTTCGAGGGCACGCAGGCGTTGCGCTACGAGTCGCGGCGCGGCGACGCCGGCGGCATCACCGTACACACCGCGCACGGAGCCGTGCACTGCGCGCATTTGATCCTGTGCGGCAACGCGTATCTGGGCCGGGTCGCACCGGCCTTGGCGCGCCGGATCCTCGGCGTGGGTACGTACATCGTCGCGAGCGAGCCCCTGCAGCCCGACCGGGCCCGCGCCCTCATGCCGAGCCAAGCCGCCATCGCCGACATCAATTGGATCCTCGACTATTTCCGGCTCTCGGCCGATCACCGGCTCCTGTTCGGCGGGCGGGTCAGCTATAGCGCACTGCAGCCGCGGCACTTGGCCGAGTCGATGCGCAAACGCATGCTGCGGGTGTTTCCCTCGCTCGCCGACGTGACCATCGATTACGCCTGGGGCGGCTTTCTCGACATCACCATGAGCCGCGCCCCCGACTTCGGCCGGCTCGAGCCCAACGTATTCTATCTGCAGGGGTTTTCCGGCCACGGCATGTCGCTCACGGGCCTCGCCGGCAAACTGGTGGCCGAAGCCGTGGCGGGCACCGCCGAACGTTTCGATGTGTTCGCCCGCATCCCCCACCGCGACTTTCCGGGCGGCGCGCTGCTGCGCCGGCCCTCGCTGGTCGCCGCGATGATGTACTACCGTCTGCGCGACCTCATTTGAAGCGCACGACGAAGCAGCGGTGAATGCGCGCGTTGCGCTCGAAATCCTTCGGAATGGTTTGCTCGCTGATGTCCTCGATGGCCAGATCCGCCAAGGCCTCGGTGTCGAGTTTGAACCTGGTGAAGTTGGTCGAGAAGACCAGGCGGCCGCCGGGACGCAACAGCTTCAACGAGCGGCGAATCATCCCGACATGGTCGCGCTGCACATCGAGTACCCCCTCCATGCGCTTCGAATTCGAGAACGTGGGCGGGTCGAGAAAAATGAGATCGAAACGCGGGCCCCAGACAGTCTGCGCCTCGAGCCATTCGAGGCAGTCGGCGCGGAAGAGTTCGTGTTCGGGCCCGCTGAACCCGTTGAGCAACAGGTTCTCGTGCGCCCAATCCAGATACGTGTTCGATAAATCCACGCTGCAGGTGCTGCGGGCGCCGCCGGCGGCGGCGTATACGGTGGCGCTGCCCGTATAGCAGAACAAATTCAAGAAATCCGTGCCCTTGGCCCAATCGCGCAGCATCTGCCGCATGATGCGATGGTCGAGAAACAAGCCCGTATCCAAGTAGTCGCGGAAATTGACCCAGAACTTCAGGCCGTTCTCGCGGACCACGTGGCGCTCCGCGACGTTTTCCCGCTTCTCGTACTGTTCGCTGCCCTTCTGCGGCTTACGCACGCGCGAATGCACGTGCTGCAACGGCACTGACAACACCTCCGGCAATACGGCCAGCACTTCGCGGCGGCGCTCGCGGGCGCTCTCCTGATTGACGGTCTTCGGCGCGGCGTATTCCTGTACGTACGCATGCCGCGCCTCGCGGCCGTACAGGTCGATCGCGAACGCATATTCCGGCATGTCGGCGTCATACACCCTGAAGCAGTCGATGTGCTCGCGCTCGGCCCACGGATCGAGCAGCTTCAAGTTCTTGCGCAGCCGATTGGCGAACATCTGCGCACCCGGCCGGCCGGACCAATCGGCGCGCACCACCTCGGCCGGCCGTTGCTCGTTCGCCTCGGTGAGGTCGAAGCGCAGCAACCGGCACTCGATCATGCCGTTGAAGACACGGTGCGTGCGTTTCGCATACACGCCTAAGTTTCGCGCCAGCGGCGGATTTCCCGTCAGTATGGCCGCCTGCCAGCCCTTGAACCGCTCGCGCAGCAGCCGCCCCAACTCGGAGTACAGTTCCGGCAGACCGGTCTCCGCTCCGATGCGCTCGCCGTACGGCGGATTGGCCACCACCAAGCCCACGTCGCTCGCCGGCCGGCTCACCTCGCCGAGCGCGCGCTTCTCGACATGCACCCAGTCGCCGACGCCGGCGTGGGCGGCGTTCTCGAGCGCCATGCGCACCGCATCCGCATCGATGTCCGAGCCTAAGATGCAGCGGCGCGGCACCCTGGCGGCGCGGCGCGTGCGCGCCTCCTCGCACAGGCTGTCCCAAAGCGCGGTATCGTGACCGCGCCATCCTCTGAAACCGAAATACTCGCGATCGAGCGCGGGCGCGGCATCCGCCGCGATCAACGCGGCCTCGGTCAGAAACGTACCGGAACCGCACATGGGATCGACCAGCACGCCGCCTTGGCTCTCGATCGCCCGCCACCCGGCGCGCAGCAACACGGCCGCGGCGACATTTTCCTTCAGCGGCGCGCGGCCGCCGTCGACGCGGTAGCCGCGCCGATGCAGGCTTTCGCCGGAGAAATCCACCGACAACAGCGCCGTCGCGCCCTCCACGTGCAAGTGCAGCAGCACATCGGGCCGCTCCGGCTTGATGTTGGGGCGCTCGCCGGTGGCATCGCGCAAGTTGTCGCACACCGCATCCTTGAGCAATTGCGAACCGTAGATCGTGTGGCGGATCGACTCGTTGCCGCCGCTGCAGTCGCAGGCCAGGGTCGCGCCCGGAGCGATGTGTTCGCGCCAGTCGATGCGTTTCATGGCGTCATAGAGATTCTTCGAACTCGAGGCGTCGATCGATCCCACGCTCAAGTGCACCCGCGTCGCCGTTCGCGACCACAGGCAGGCGCGATAGCCCACCTCGAGCGTGCCCTGAAACTTCACGTCGTGGCTGCGCTCGCGAATGTCGGTGGCGCCGAACTCGGCCAATTCCTCGGCCAGCACGGACGCCGCGCCGATGGGCGCGGTCGCGATCCAGTAGCGGACGTTCTCGCTCATTTTACATCCGCCGTGTCGATCGCTTTGCCGAGATCATGCCAGTCCAAACCCGGATTCTTCGCCAGATACCGCACCAGGATGCGGTACACGTCCACGTCGAAAACGACGTTGGGCTGCGCGGCCGCGAGTTCCGCCAGCTCCTCCTCGGAACGGGCGGTGCCGAGGTACACCCAGTGATCGAGCACGTGAAATTCGGCGCGGCCCTCTTGCAGCGCGATGCGCCCGGGAAACGGCCAGGGTTTGAGCTTCAGCGACGATAGCGCCAGCTGCAGCCGCATGGCATGCAAGACGAGCGGCTCCTTGCCGAGACAGGCGCCTTTGCACTTGCCGACCTGGTAAGCAAAGCACGAGCCCGCGCTCTCCTCCAGGCCCAGCACCTTGAGGCAGAGCGAATGCGCACGCGCAATGTCCGCGAGCGCCTTGCGCCCATCCTTCTGCGAATGAAACACGCCGAAACAGCCGTTGAGTTCGGACGGGGTCAGCTCGCCGAGCGGCACGAGCTTCACGCCCTGGGCGTTCCGCAAGACCTGCATCGTGAAGCTCTCGCCCTTTTGCTTGACGCGCTTGTTGAACAACGGCTTCTGGGTCTTGATCCACTCGGCTTCCTTGAGTTGCGCGCCGAGATCGCCGGCGGTCTCCAGCCAGTCGATGCGCCGCACCAAACGCGCCTTTTTCTGCTCCTTGACATCGGAGTGTTCGGCGGCGAAGTGGCCGAGCACCCGCGTCCGCAGCGAATGACTCTTGCCGATGTAGAGCAACAGGTTGTCCTCGCCGAAAAAACGATACACGCCGGGCCCTTCGGGCAATTCGTCCGCCAGCTCCGGCGGCAGATGGGCGGGCAGCTTATGGGCGCCCAGCACCAGTTGCGCCGCGGCGGCGAGCCGCTCTTCGGCGACTTCCTGACGCAACTTGCGCCAGAAATCGCCGAGCACGCGCGCATCGCCCAGCGCACGATGGCGCGCCGCGCAGGTCAACCCGTGACGTTCCATCACTGCGTCCAAGCTGTGCCGCGGGAATTCGGGAAACAGGCGCCGCGACAGCTTGACCGTACACAACACCTTGGCCGAGAAATTGACGTCGAGGCGACGGAATTCCGTCCGTAGAAACGAATAATCGAAGCGCGCGTTGTGCGCGACGAAGAGGGGCACATCGTTCGCCGCATGCGACGATCCGCGCAGCTTGTCGAGCACCAGCGACGCGATATCGGCGAAGCGCGGCGCGTCCGCCACCATCTCGTTGGTGATTCCCGTGAACCCCTCGATGTACGACGGGATGCGGCACTCCGGGTTGACGAGGGAGCTCCATTCCTCCACCACCTCGCCTGCCGCCATGCGGACGATGCCCACCTCGGTGATGCGGTGGTACGCCGCGTTACCGCCGGTGGTCTCCAAGTCGACGAACACCAGGTGTTGCGGAAGCGTGAAAACCTCAGCCGCGACCATCGAGCGAAAGAATCGGGTGGTACAAGTCGGGGCGGCGATCGCGGAACACACCCCAGGCCTGCCGATAATGGCGTATGGCTTCAAGGTCGAAGGTTGCGGTCAGAACGGACTCGTGGGTTCGATCGGCTTCGGCGATCTTCTCGCCGGTATGCGATGCGATGAAGGACGAGCCATAGAACGTCATGGTGTACTTCTCGCCCGTCTCGGTGCCGATGCGATTCGACGCCACCAACGGCATGATGTTGGCCGCGGCATGACCCTGCATGGTGCGTTGCCAATGCGCGCTCGAATCAAGACTCGGATCCTGCGGCTCGGAACCGATCGCCGTCGGATACAGAAGAATCTCCGCGCCCATCAGCGCCATGCAGCGGGCGGTCTCCGGAAACCACTGATCCCAGCAGATCGCGACGCCCAGCTTGGCGAACCGTGTCTCGAACACCTTGAAACCCGTGTCGCCGGGCGAGAAATAAAATTTCTCGTGATAGCCCGGGCCTTCGGGAATGTGCGATTTTCGGTAGCTGCCGAGCACCGAACCATCGGCGTCGACCATCACCAGCGAATTATAGAATGCGTTGTTGGCGTGTTCGAACACGCTCACGGGCAGCACCACGCCGAGTTCGCGGGCGAGAGTGCGGAAGCGTTCGACCGCCGGATGGCCCTCGAGAGGCCGCGCCAGCTCGAAGTGCCGCGTATCGTGGTCCTTGCAGAAATACGGCGTCTCGAACAATTCCTGGATCAGGATGACGTTCGCGCCCCGACCCGCCGCTTCGCGGATCAATTTCTCGGCGTTCGCCAGATTGGCCTCGCGATCCCAACTACACGCCATCTGGGTCGCGGCTACGGTTACCTTGCTCATGGGCGGCTATGCTACCTCAAGGCCGCTCAAAACGTGGGCGGCGAACTGGCGCTCACGATTTCGCACTCGTCGCGCCCGGGATTCCTGAACCGATGCGGCAGCGAGCTCTTGAAATAATAGGCATCGCCCGCGCTCAAGCATCGGGTATCGCCGCCCACCGACAGTTCGATCTTCCCTTTCACGACCACGCCGCCCTCTTCGCCCGCATGGGTCAGCATTTCTTCGCCCGTATCCGCGTTGGCGGCATAGCGCTCGTGCAGTATCGACATGCTGCGCTTGCCCAAGCGTCCTCCCACCAGCCGCAGTTCGACCGCGCCCGATCCGATGTCGGCCAGCTCCGCCCGTGGAAAGAACACCTGCGGCTTGCCGGCCAGGTCCAGCGTGAAGAAATCGGCAAGGGCCATCGGGATGCCGTCCAATACCTTCTTGAGCGAACTCACGGAAGGGCTGACGCGATTCTGTTCGATCAAGGAAATCAGCCCGTTGGTGACGCCGGCGCGCTTCGCCAGCTCGCGCTGCGACAGCCCGTACATCTGCCGGACCGACTTCAAGTGCGCACCCACATCCAAGCTCATGGTGTGCATTATATTAAACACTTACGGTAAATAGGTAGCTAAAATTGAGCTTAGTGTCGATTTTCCTTATCATTCGACGACATCGTCCGCCCCATAGCCGCGGCGCCTTTGAAAACCTGAAGGATGCCCATGAACGCCCAGCCCACTCCCGCCCTGTCGTCCGACGATATGGATGCATTTTGGATGCCTTTTACCGCCAATCGCCAGTTCAAGGCCCATCCCCGCCTGCTGGCGCGCGCCGAAGGCATGCACTATTGGACTGCCGACGGACGCCAAGTGCTGGACGGTGTGGCCGGGCTTTGGTGCGTGAATGCCGGTCATGGGCGCCGGGAAATCACCGACGCCGTGGCAAAACAACTCGGCACGATGGAATACGCGCCTACGTTCCAGATGGGCCATCCGATTGCGTTCGAATTGGCGAATCGACTCGCGCAGCTCGCGCCGCCGGGACTGGACCGCGTGTTTTTCACGAATTCCGGTTCGGAGTCGGTCGACACGGCGCTGAAAATCGCCATCGCCTACCAGCGCGCGCGCGGCGCCGGCCAGCGCACGCGCTTGATCGGCCGCGAAAAGGGCTATCACGGTGTGGGATTCGGCGGCATGTCGGTGGGCGGCATGGTCAACAACCGCAAGTTCTTCGGCTCGTCGATGCTGCCGGGCGTCGACCATTTGCCGCACACGCTGGACATTGGACACAACGCCTTCTCGCGCGGTCTGCCGCATTGGGGCATGCATCTTGCGAATGAATTGGAGCGCCTGATCGCCCTGCATGATGCCTCCACCATCGCCGCCGTGATCGTCGAACCGCTGTCGGGATCGGCGGGCGTGGTGCTGCCGCCGGTGGGTTACCTCAAGCGCTTGCGCGAGATCTGCGACAAGCACGACATTCTGTTGATATTCGATGAAGTGATCACGGGCTTCGGCCGGGTCGGCAAACCCTTCGCCGCCCAGGCATTCGACGTGACGCCCGACATCATGACCACGGCCAAGGGTCTCACCAACGGCGCGATCCCCATGGGCGCGGTGTTCTCGCAACGCAAGATCTACGACACGTTCATGCAGGGACCGGAAAACACCATCGAGTTGTTCCACGGCTACACCTATTCGGCGCACCCGGTGGCCTGCGCCGCGGCGCTCGCGACGCTCGACATCTACGCCCGGGAAGGATTGCTGACGCGGGCCGCCACGTTGAGTTCGCAGTGGGAAGACGCGGTGCATTCGCTGCGCGGCGCTCCGCACGTCATCGACGTGCGCAACTTCGGCTTGATCGGCGCGGTGGAACTGGAATCGCGCGTGGGCAAGCCCGGCGCCCGCGGCTACGAGATCTTCGTCAAGTGCTTCGAGCGCGGCGTGATGGTGCGCCAGACCGGCGACGTGATCGCCATGTCCCCGCCGCTCATCATCGAGCCGAAGCAGATCGCGCGCCTGGTGGAGACGCTCGGAGATGTGATCCGCGAGACCGCCTGAGCGACAACCGGTGCGGCGGCCTTCGCCGCGCCGGCCGCCCCAGCCATCTGCAAACGCGCCGATCCTTATCTGTCGGCGCCGTGACGTTGCCCGGTTCGAGCCCTCACGAGCGACGCTGGTCGGCGCTATACCCGACAACCGGCCCACAACCGGTCAAATTCACGGTGGCGAGCGCTACTCCTTCGCCTCGAACACCGCGTACCACTTCTTGCAAGGTTCGACCACCTCCCAGGTACCCTCGAACCCCGCGGGCACGACGAAAGCATCCCCCGCGCGAAATTCGTGCCGGTCGCCGCCGACCGATTCGATGCGCACGCGCCCCTCGGTCAGGACGCAGAACTCATGCTCGGTGTAACGTATCCGCCACTTGCCGCTGGTACTGCTCCACGTGCCGCAGAAGAATTGCTGCGTGCCGTCGGCATATTGATTCGACACCCGGGTGCGCGGAATGCCTGCGAGAATCTTCTCCGGCGACGGATTGGCGGACTCGCCCGTTTGCAGGCGGTCCAACACGACGATCTTTGGCTCACTCATGCTCTATCGTAGGCACGTGGCGCTTGCGGAAACAAGAGCGGCCCGGCACGGCGTCGCGCCGGGCCGCTCGGACTCACTGGTTTTCACTCGAGTGCACGGTCTCGCCGGCGCCTTGAGCCTTGAGCGTCAGCCGAACCCGACGCTCCAAAGCATAGCCGTCGGGATCCTGCGCCACGCTCTGACTCTTGCCATAGGCGTTGATTTCCAACGCGTCATCGCTGACGCCGGCCGCCAGGAACAGGTCGCGGACCGCGTTGGCTCGAGCCTGCGACAGCTTCATGTTCGCATCCGCGGCGCCGCGCGCATCCGTGTAGCCGTCGACTCGCACGTTGAGCCCCGGCGATTTCGCCACCGCTTCCGCCAGCACCTGAATGCCGCGCGCCATGTCGGGCGCGATCTCGGCGCTCCCGGTCCGGAACAACACATCGCCCTGTAAGCCATCGAGCACCTTCGCCGAGTCGTCGGACGCCTGATCGTCCTCCGCGCCCTGCGCCGCGGCCAGGCTCTGCGACACTTCGTCGAGCCGTGCCGTCAACGCTCGATCGGCATCCGACAGATCGCCTTTTTCCGCCGCCAGCACCGACTTCTCGGTCTGCAGACGAGCGTTCTCCGCCTGCAGCTGCAGCTTGTCGGTCTGCAGCAAGCCCGCTCGGGCCTCCGCTTTGGCCGCCTCCCCGGCACGATGCACGCGATTACCCAGCCACGTGCCGATACCCGCACCGATGACCGCCCCCACCGGACCCGCGGCCAGGCCGCCGATCACGCCTCCCGTCACGAAGCCCACCGGTTCGGACGGCCTCGCGGGATGCGGTTCGCCCGCCAAGGCCGCCACGCTGACGCCCATCAACCCGACAGTCCACATGATCCTCGAACCTACCGTTGCCATAAGAGCTCCTCACCGACGATTTCGTCGTGTCAGGCGGCGACCTTCGCCGCCTTTGTGAGAGCTATTTCAGGCTTATATTCGGGCGGCCTGAAGCTGGCCCAATGGCAAATTGTGGCAAAGCGGCGACGAATTGCGCGGCGCTGTCGTCGCCGCAGACGCGGGGGTCGAGCTCAGGTCTTGAGCGAAAACGGCGTGAAGTTGGTGTCGATGTCGTAGTAATCCTCGTGCTCCACTCTTTTGAGGAATGCCACCACCCGATAGGTCAACGGAGTCGCAATGATTTCCCAGCCGCTCTTCAAGGCGTACTGCGTAAACATGATCGCCGCCAGGTGCGTCGGCGACATGCGTCCATAGAACGCGATGAAGTAAAAGAGCACCGAATCCACCAGTTCGCCGCACAGCGTCGAACCGACGATGCGCGTCCACAGCCAGCGGCCGTGCGTCCAGATCTTCATCTTCGCGAGCACGTAGCTGTTGACGAACGTACCGCATAGAAACGCCATGATCGAGGCCAGCACGATGCGCGGCGTGTTGCCGAAGATGGTCTCCACCGCCGCCTGATTCGCGCGCGAGCTTTCCGACGGCGGCAAATGCACGACCACCGCCGCCATGAGCGATGCGAACGCCAGCGCGCCGAATCCGGCCCACACCACGCGCCGATCGCGGCCGTAGCCATAAACCTCGGTCAGGATATCGCCGAATATGTAAGAGATCGGAAAGAACAAGACGCCGGCCAGAAAAGTAACCGTGCCGAACCACGGCACCTCGATGGAGGTCTCCTTGGCGGGACCGATCAGATTCGAGCACAGCAGGATGCAGACATAAGCAGCCATCACGAAATCGTAATAACGATATTGCCGAGCGGTCGATGTGCGAGCCATGGTTCGATGAGTGTAGCCGCAAGTGCAGCAATATGCAGAGGATATGTCACATCCGCCGCCGCTCTTTTGCAACAGCACAAGTCTGTCGCGTTTTGGCGAATGCCATCACACCAGGAAGCCACCCCATCCGGTAGAAATGCACGCTTTCCCCCAACTGAAATGGCACGTATGGAGCAAAGCACACCTTTCGGCGCTACGGAAAGTCCGCTGATCGACTTCGACGCCGTGTGCCAAAAGGTCCGTGCCGCCGTCGAACCCGCGCGCGCGCACGCGGTGTCGCTGCACGACGAAGTCGGCGACGTGCTGTGGCTGAGCGAAAGCTCCATGGGTCCGGACGAACACAACGCGGTCCGAGAGGCGATCGACGCGTTCAAGAACGTCAACACACCGCCGGCGCTGGCATACGATCTGGGCGATGCCCGCTCCGCCGTTCTATTGAGAGCCGTCAATTCCCGCCGTGCCATGGCCGGCGTCATCATGATCATCATGGATACGCGGGCGCTCAAACAAGACGGGGGCGTGATGCGATTGATGACGCCCAAGCTGCAGCGCGCGCTCGCCGGCTTTGTCGGCATGCGTGGGGAAGTCGCGCCCGCACCGGTCACGGCACCCGGGGCGGCGAGCGCACCCGCGGTATCCGCTGCCGCAGCGGGGTCCGCGGGCACCTCGCCGGGATCCGCCGCGCGGTCATCGGGGTCGACATCCGCGAGACTGCTGCCGCCGCTCGAACTGTCGCTGGCAGATTCGGTGCGCATTCCCAGACCTGCGATCGCGCAGCCCGCGGCAAGCTCGCAGGCGCCGGCGCAGGATGCGGTCCGCACGCCGGCTCGCTCCGCTGCATCGGAAAAACGTCAGCCGCCGATTGCCCCCGAAATCGATCGCCTGCACGCGGCGCTGCGGCGCAGCCCCATTGCGCTCCATGTGCAGCGCCTGGTGCCGCTGACCAAGGGCAGCCAGTTGAGGCGCTATGAAGTGCTGCTGCGTTCCAAATCCGAGGATGCGCCGAACTCGGCGCCACAGGCAATGCTCAAGGCCGCCGTGGAAAATGGGCTGGGCTCGATGATCGACCGCCGCGTCGTCACGGAACTCATTGGATGGCTGGTGCACCATCCGGAGGTCTGGAAGACCCACGCCGTGATGTTCTCGGTGAATCTCACGACGACCGCGCTGCACGACGAGCACTTCATCAAATTCGTCGGTTTGTGCCTGGCGAAATCCTCGCTGCCGAAGGCCATGATCGCTTTCGAAATCGATGTGCCCACGGCGGTCAGGCTTGGCGAGAAAATTTCCGAGATTGCCACGGCGCTGCACAATCTCGGTTGCCCGATCGTGCTCGACGACTTCAGGCTGCGCACCGAGTGTTTCGACCTGCTGCGCCTGCCGGCGGTGCGCTACATCAAGCTCGCGCCCGAGATCACGGCGAAGATGCGCTCCGATAAGCTCTCACAGGCGGCGATCACCGCCTTGGTGCAAATGGCGCGGGTTCTCGGCATGCACACCGTGGCCAAACGCACCGAGACCGCGGCCGAACAAGAATGGCTCACTGCGCTCGGCGTGGACTTCATTCAATCGAACGCTTTGTCGCCCTCGGTCTCCATCGAAAGTCTCTCCAAAGCTCCAAAGCCCGCGCCCTAGTCGCGTCGCGACACCACCGGCGCGCGCTCCTCCCAGCCGCCGCCCAGTGCCTTGACCAGGTACACCGCGGTGACGAATTGCTGGCCGTGGATCTGCACGGCCTGCCGTTGATTGCCGAGCAATGTCTGCTCCGTCGTCAGCACGTCGAGATAGATGGCCACGCCGCCCTTGTAGCGATCGCTCGCGATGTCGAACGCGCGCTGCGCGCTCTCGACGCTGGCATCGGCCTGGCGGGACGCCCGATCGAGCGACGCGAGCCCCGTGATGCCATTTTCCACTTCTTCCATCGCGCCGAGCACGGTTTGCCGATAGGTCGCCACGGCCGCCGTGTAATCCTGCTCGGCGATGTGCACGTTGGCGCGCGTCCGGCCCGCGTCGAACAGCGTCTGCGTGGCCGACAGCCCCACCGACCAGAGCTGGCTGGGCGCGTTGAACAGCGCGGAAACCGCGGTGCTTTCCCAGCCGAAGTTCGGCACCAAGGGCATCAATTGGACGGTCGGAAAATAGGCCGCACGCGCCACGCCGATGCGCGCGTTGGCGGCGGCCATGGCGCGTTCGGCCGAGGCCACGTCGGGGCGGCGTTGCAAAAGATCGGACGGCAGGCCAACGGGCAAGGTGGGCAGGTTGCCCGGCGTCACGACCGGCGCGATGCTGAAGCTCGGCGCCGGCGTACCCACGAGCGTCGCAATCGCATGCTCGTTCTGCGCGCGCTGCACTTGCAACAGTTCGAGCTGCGCGGCGCTGCTCTGCACCAGCGCCTGCTGCTGCGCCAAGTCCAAACCGGTCGCGAATCCCAGGTCGTGCCGCGAGGTCACGAACGTGAGGGCGTCGCGCTCGAGGTCCAGGCTGTGGTTGACCACATCGATCTCGGCATCGAGCTCGCGCAGCGTGAAATAATCGCTGACCAGTTGCGTGGTGAGCATCAGACGGGTGTTCTCGAAGTCGGCGGCGGCCTGTCCGGCGGCTGCGCGCGCGCCTTCGATTTCACGACGCACCCGGCCGAACAGGTCGAGTTCGTAATTGACGCTGGGACCTAGGGTAAAGTCGTTCTGTACGGTCGATTGGTTCGGCTCTGCATAAGCGGCCAGCGGCCGATTCGCGGAAGTCTTCGCCCGCGCCGCCGAGCCCTGCAATCCGACATCCGGATACAGATAGGACCGGGCCACCGTCACCTGGCTGCGCGCTTGATCCAGGCGCGCGGCCGACACGCGCAGCGTCTGATTGCTCTCGAGCGCCTGCTCGACCAGAGGATTCAGCGTCGAGTCCTGGAATAATTCCCACCAATTGCCCTTGAGGGCGGCGTCGCTCGGCGCCGCTTCGTGCCAGGGCGCATCCGGTTGCCACGCGGGGGGTACGTCGGCCGACGGGCGGCGATAATCCGGGCCGACGGCGCAGCCCGCGGACGCGGCCATCGCGAGCCAGCCGACCAGGCGAACGGCGCGAGGGACCGACATCAGTTTCCCGGAGACGCGGCGGGCAGCGATACGACATCCCCATCCGCGAGCGAATCGGCGGGATTCACGATGATGCGGTTGCTGGCATCGACGCCGGAGAGGACTTCGACGGCGGTGCCGAAGTCGGTGCCCAGCTTGATGGACGCCAGGCGAACGTGGCCGTTACCGTCGACCACCGCGATTTTTGGGCCGTCGGGGCGAAACAGCAGCACATTGGTCGGCACCACGGTGGCGGCCTGGTCGCCTTTGATCGGCAAGGTCGCTTGCACATAGGCGCCCGATAACAGCGCGCCATCGGGATTGGGGACACGGATTTCCACTTGCAGGGTGCGGGTCGTGGGGTCGATGGCCCGCGCGGTTCGCGCAATCGATCCCTGGTATTTCTGCCCGGCTCTCTCCGCCAGAGCGACCGACACGGCATCTCCCACTTTCACCTGGCTGGCGTACACCTGCGGAACGTAGACATACAAGCGCAACGGGTCGGTCTGTGCCACCGAAAAGAGCGCCTGCCCGGCGCCGCCATTGCCGGCATTGATCAAATCGCCCACGTCGACGTTGCGGCGCGTCAGGACGCCATCGAACGGCGCGGTCACCTTGTTGAATCCCTGCAAGCTGCGTAATCGCGATACATTGGCCGCGGCGGCGGCCTTGTCGGCTTGGGCTTGCTTGTAGGCGCTCAAGCGCTCGTCCAAATCCTGCTGGGTGACGGCGTCCTTGGCCCGCAGACTCTGCCAGCGGTCGGCGGTGCTTTTTGCCAGCGCCTCGCTCGACGCGGTCTGCGCTAGGGTCGCTTCGGCCTGATAGAGCTGCTGGTCGACCTCCGGCGCGGTGATCTCGGCCAGCAGTTCGCCCTTCTTGACCGACGCACCGATATCCTTGGTCCATCGGGTCAGATAGCCGCTGCTGCGCGCATAGACGGTCGACTCGATCACGCCCTGCAGCGTTCCGGGAAGCGTGACCGGCGATCCGCCGCCGCCGCTTTTCGGCTCGGTGGTGGTCACGTACTGGATTGCATGGACCGTCGTGGCGTTCTCCAGCGCTCGTGCGTGAAAAGAACGGTTCACCAGGACCGCGACCGCACCGATGAGCAGTATCGCGACCAGGGCCAGCGCTGCGAACTTGGCGCGCTTCACGATGGGGTGTGTTGCTGCGTCGGACATATCGGAGTCGGACATATCAGATGTTTCCATGGGCAATCGGCTGCGATGCGCCCGGCCGCGCGTGTTTGCGCCGCTCGAGACGACGATGAACGCCGGCATAAATGACCGGCACGAATAACAAGGTGGAAACGGTGGCGAACATCAATCCGCCGATGACCGCGCGGCCCAGCGGCGCGTTTTGTTCTGCGCCCTCGCCCAAGCCCAGCGCCATCGGGATCATGCCGATCATCATCGCGAGCGCGGTCATGAGCACCGGCCTGATGCGCGTCGCACCGGCATCGCGCGCCGCAGTGACGGGATCCAATCCTTCGTTCATGCGCTGGCGCGCGAACGACACGATCAAGATGCTGTTGGCGGTGGCGACGCCCATGGTCATGATCGCGCCGGTCAACGCCGGCACGCTCAAAGTCGTTCCGCTCAACATCAACATCCAGCAAATTCCGGCCAACGCCGCCGGCAGCGCGGTAATGATGATGAAGGCATCCGCCCAGGACTGAAAATTGACCACGATCAACAGGTACACCATGACGATGGCCATGACCAATCCCACGCCCAATTGAATGAACGACGATCTCATCGTCTGCGCCTGCCCCAGCATCGCGACCTGCGTCCCGCGCGGCAGTTCGGGACGCAGCTGATCCACGAGCTTTTGAATCTGGTTCGAGACGCTGCCCATGTCGCGGCCCTGTACGCTGACGTAGATATCCATCGCCGGCGACAGATTGTAGCGTGACGACACCGCCGCCTGGGCGGCCGGCGCGACCCTCACCAGATTGCTCAACAATTGGAATCCATTGACCGTGGTCGCGCCCGGCGGCCGGACCGGCGTACGCAGTAGAGCGTCCAGGCTATCGATCGAATATTGCGGCGCCTGAACCGTCAAGTTGTAGACGACGCCGTTCGCGGGGCTGAGCCAGAAATTGGGCGAGGTTTGCGACGTGCCGGCCGTCGATATCAGCAGGTCCTGCGTGACATCGTTGGGGCTCAAGCCCAGTTGCTGCATCTGAGTGCGATCCATCGCCAGCGACACCGTGGGTAAATCGAGGCGTTGGTGGATGTGCGTATCCACCGTGCCTTGAATCAGTCGGATCTGCTTCATGAGCTTGGCGGCGATGAGATAATTGGCGCGGACGTCGGCGCCGCTGAATTGCACATCGATCGCCGCCGGCAGACCGAAGTTCAGGATCTGGGTGACCATGTCCGCCGGCTGGAAGAAGAACTCCACACCCGGGAACAGCCGCGGCAGATCGCGGCGCATCTGCTCGATGTAGTTCCCGGTCGGCCGGTGCCCTTCGTTGAGCGAGATCTGAATCTCGCCGTCCAGCGAGCCGAAAACCCCCGAATTGCTGTACGAGAGATTCAGGCCGCTGTAAGGCACCCCGAGGTTGTCGAGCACGGTCCCCAGATCGTGCGGCGGGATGATCTTGCGAATTGCCGCTTCCACCTCATCGGCCGTGCGGGCCGTCTCCTCGATGCGCGTGCCGCTCGGCAACCGCATGTGCATGCGAATCTGGCCGGCGTCGACGCTGGGGAAGAAGTCGCGCCCCAGCAGGAACACCAATCCACAGGACAGCACGCAGAATCCCAGGAAGAACGAAGCGAACAGCCGTCGGTGCTCCAAGGCGGCCGTCAAAATGACGGTATAGCCGCCGCGAATCTTCTCGAAGCGGGCATCGAACGCCCGATACACCCGCTGCAGCAGACTCGGCCGGGCGGCGGGATCCGCCGGCGCGTGATCCATCATCAGCATGACCAAGGTGGGAACCAGGGTGCGGGACAGGACATAGGACGCCAGCATGGCGAACACCACCGCCTCGGCGAGCGGCGCGAACAGGAATCGCGCCACGCCGGAGAGAAAGAACATCGGCACGAAAACGATGCAGATGCACAGCGTCGACACCAAGGCGGGCACCGCGATCTCGCCTGCGCCGTCCAGAATGGCTTTGTGCAGGTCCGAACCCAAATGCAGGTGACGCTCGATATTCTCGATGGTCACAGTGGCGTCGTCGACCAGGATGCCCACCGCCAGCGCGAGGCCCCCCAGGGTCATCAGATTGAGCGTCTCGCCCATCACGTCCAGGGCAATGACGGACGACAGGATCGACAGCGGGATCGAGATGGCGATGATGCAGGTGCTGCGCCAATTGCCCAGGAACAGCAGGATCAAAGCAGCAGTCAAGCCGGCGGCAATCAGCGCCTCGCGGACTACGCCGCTGATGGCGGCGCGCACGAAGGTCGACTGATCGAACAGCGGCACGATCTTCAGGTCCTTGGGCAACAGCTGGGAGACGACGGGCAGTTCATGCAGCACGCCGCTGACGATGTCCAGCGTCGACGAACTGCCGTTCTTGATGATCGACAGCAACACGCCGCGCTGGCCGTTCTGGCGCACGATGTTCGTCTGCGGCGAGAAGCCGTCGCGCACGTGGGCTACCTCGGAGAGGTAGGTGGTAGCGCCGTTCCGGGTCACGACGGGGATTTTGTTGAGCCCCTCGATCGTGTCGGGCGAGCCGTTGGTCGCCAGCACGAACTCGGTCGCGCCGATCTTCGCCGTGCCGGAGGGCAGCACCAGATTTTGCGCGTTGACGGCATTGACCACGTCCGTCGGAGTCAGTCCTTTGGCAAGCAACGCCGCCGTGTCGAGATCGACCGAGATGACTCGCTGCTTGCCGCCGAACGGATAGGGTACCGCCACGCCGGGAATGGTCACGAGTCGCGGCCGCAGAAAATTCACGCCGGTGTCGAACAGGGCTTGTTCGGTCATGGTGGCGCTCGACAGCCCGAGCTGAATGACCGGAATGCTCGAGGCCGAATATTTGATGACCAGCGGCGGCAGGATGCCGGTGGGCAGCTGACGCAGCTGCGCTTGCACGATCGCCACCACTTGTGCGATGGCGGTGGGAATGTTCGCGGTCGGCTGAAAGAAAATCTTGATGACGGCGATGCCGTTCAGCGACTGCGACTCGATGTGCTCGATGTCGTTGACCGTCGTAGTGAGGCTGCGCTCATTGACAGCCGTGATCCGCAGGCCCACTTCCTGGGCCGACAGGCCGGTATAGTTCCAGACGATGCTGATGACCGGAATATTGATATCCGGAAAGATGTCCGTGGGCATCTTGAGCAGAACCAGCGGGGTCGCGAGCAGAATCAGCAGCGCCATGACCAAGAACGTGTACGGCCGCCGCAGCGCAACTTGAACGATCCACATTACCTACATTACCTCTGGGCCGCTCGCGAGTCGACGACTCGTTCCACCGCCATTAACGCAGCCCGGTACTCGCCAAAGGCCAACCTTGAGCGTGTCAACGAATGAGCGGGGTTTGGTGCGACCGTCACGGCCGGAACGTGCCTACAGCGATGATACTGCAATCACAGCCGGGCCATAGTTGCCGATACCCTCATCGAAATCAACATATGCTGTCGCCGCCCCAAGAATGGGGAACCGCGCAGGCAACATGCTGCAAAAGCGGGCCCCCGCTGCCGCCGGCTGGCGCACGCGGGAAGCGGCCTCCGTGGCAACAAACCCGAATTTCGCCTTGTTACCACTCCATGTTGGCCGAGGCAGGTAGAAGCTGGTTCGAGTCGTCCTGATGTGGAAAGTTCAACATCGTCCGCGGGCCCATTCGCCCCGGGCCGCAGGCGCAACATCTCGCATGTCGCGGCGCCGGCCGCATCGAGCGGCGGCGGGCTCTACGGACACCTGGCGCGTTTTGCCTCCATTCCCAGCAGCCCTCATTTCTCGGCAGCCCCATTTCCCACCAGGTCTCGGTGGCGGAGAACTCAAGTGGCCGCCACGACCAGAACCACGGCCTGCACCCAGCCCAGTGATGAATTGTTCAGTGGTATCTCGGTGATGTAGGGCGGCGCCGTAGGGTGGTCACCCCGGGGACCGCCGCCAAGGACGCCGAATTCGCTGCCGCGCACAGCGCTTAAGTTTGTGTCATCTGCAACACAATGCTTGCAAATCAACACGATCGCGGCAAACAATAGGGAGTCTGCAACGAGACACCGGAACCGAGCTAAGTGTTTTGTTAGTCCCATGAGGTTCGGTTCCGGCTCCCGCTCGACACTCAGCCCATGACATTCAAGCTTGTGATCGTCGTCGTCGGGCTGGCCGGTGTCCTCTTTCTCATCTCCGCCGTCCGCAACTTCCGCAGCCATCGTGCAATCGGCACCATGCTCTGCGTGATCGCCACGCTGGCGCTCTGAACCGTCTATCCCCTGAACCCGTCGGAGCGCATCGATCTGTGGGAGCTGCTGCAGCGTTACCAAGCCTGGGTACCGTGGATCGATGCGCTCTACGGCAGCGCCACCTATCTGCCGATGGCGGACGGCGCACTCTACGAGATCAGGGTGTCCCCGAGCGGCTTGCTCGCGCGCCCGCAGAACCCGGCAGCCCGGGCGGCGGTGAGCGGCTGGCACGAGCCCTGAATCCCTTGTGAATCTGTTGGCTTCGTAACACGATTTCCGTGATTACAGCAGCGCGACTCATCGGTCCAGCGAGCGGAGCGCGAACGCGGTCTGCGGCGCGATCTTCAAAATGAAGGGCTTGCGGGTCATGTGCAGGGCCATTGAAACTCGCCCCCACCCTCTGGGCGTTGCGTACGCCGCCAGGGTCCCGACCAGCACCGACAGGGCGCTCGCGAAGCCGGCGATCGCCCCCGCCGAGCGGTGGGTTTTCTTACTCTGTAGGGTCCGCAGGAGCGTGCTGCGCAGGTGGGCCATTGTCGTTATGTGTAATACGGTCGGTGCCGGCGACGAAGAGCGGAAAAAGTGTAAGGAACTCCGCGGCAATGGGCAACGCGGTATGACGAGATTTTGTGATCTTCGTCGGCGTCCGGTTTCGCCCGGCATATGACAATTGCCCCATGGACACTACTGAACGAGCGGACCTTCTGCCTTGGATCCTGGCGGCCGTCGTCGTCGCAATCATGGGCGCCGCCGTCGCCCTGTATCCCACCGAATCCGAGGTCTCGAATTCATCGGCGCAGACCCATGCCCCCTCCGGCGACGGCGCAAATCAGGGCTGAGCAACCAAACCGCCGGCCCCCCCGGGACGGTATGCCCCGCCCTAAAACTCACCGGTGTTCTTCGTCCCATTGCCGGAAGGTCTTGCCTTCCGCCGCCAATCGCTCGATCAGGCCCACCGGCTTCCAATAATGCCCATAGAGACCGTAGTAGTGGCGGATGCGCTCGGCGACCTGCGCAAGTCCCAGCGTATCCGCATAGAACATGGGTCCGCCGAGATAGCGGGGGAAGCCATAACCGCTGGTCCAGACCACATCGATGTCCGCAGCCCGGGCGGCGATGCCTTCTTCCAACACCATGGCGCCCACCAGGATGAGCGACAGGATGCAGCGTTCCACGATCTCCTCCGCCGCGATGGCGCGCCGAACGATGCCGCGATCGGCTGCTAACTTCTCAATGAGCGTGATCACTTCCGGGTCCGGCAACGCCTCTCGTCCGCCCGCTTCGTACCGATAGAACCCCGCACCGCTTTTTTGGCCCAGCCGCCCGAGCGGTGTGAGTGCATCGGCGATGACGAAGTACGGATCGGGCCGGCTGGCTCGCTTGTAGAGTTGCAGCCGCGCCTTGGTGCCGACGTCGGTACCCCCCAAATCGCTGACGCGCTGCGGTCCCATGGCGAAGCCGAATTTTTCCAGCGCCGAATCGACTTGCGCGGGCGTGGCCCCCTCCAGCAGCAACTGTTCGGCCTCGCGGAAGTAGCCATCCAGCATCATTCGATTGCCGATGAACCCGAAGCCGTCGTTGGCGACCACGCCCGTCTTCTTGAGGAGCCGCGATACCTGCAAGCTCACGGCGAGCGTGTGCGGCGTGGTATCGGCGCCGCGCACGATCTCCAATAGCTTCATGATGTGTGCCGGGCTGAAGAAGTGCAGTCCTGCCACCCGTCCGGGATGGGCCGTGAAACGGGCCAACTCCGTTACCGACAGGGTCGAGGTATTGCTCGCGATGAGCTTGTCGGCCGGTACGACGGCGTCCAGCTTCGATAGGACGTCTTTTTTGACGTCGAGGTCCTCGAAGACCGCCTCGACCACCACGTCGGCAGTACCCGCCTCCTCGAGTCGGGTGCTGGTTCTGATTCGGCTGATGCGAAGATCGGCCGTCGCCTGGTCGATCCGGCCGCGTTTGACGCCGGCGGCATAGTTGTCGCGAATGATGCCGAGGCCGCGCTCGAGGCCGCGCTCGGCATTGTCGATCAAGACCACCGACAGCCCGGCGTCCGCGAAGGCGATCGCGATGCCGCTGCCCATGGTCCCCGAGCCGACGACCGCCGCGGTACGCAGCGGCGCGAGCGCCGCATCCGCCGGCGCGCCGGGTATCTTGCCCGCCGCGCGGTCCGCGAAGAACAGGTGGCGCAGCGCCTGGCTTTCCCGCAAAGCCAACGACTGATCGGCCAGCCGCTTCTCGACGGCCATGCCCTCATCGAAGGGGAGCGAAGCCGCCTTGATCGCCTCGATGATCAAGCGCGGTGCCGTCAGTCCCTTGACCATCCGGGCATGCTTGTGCAGCGCCTCGGCCGCTCCGGCGTCATCCAGTGCGTCGGACAGGGCGAGCGCCCGCGTGGGCCGCGGGCCGCGGCCTTCGCTCACCAGCTTCTCGCAAAAGGCAATCGCCGCGCTGCGCAGGTCCGCCGCGACGACTGCATCGAGCAGTCCACGCGACAATGCCTCGTCGGCGGAAACGGGCGCCGCGCCCAACATCATGTCGAGCGCGAGCGAGCTGCCGATCAGACGCGGCAGCCGCTGCGTTCCGCCCGCGCCCGGAATCAAACCCAACGTGATCTCCGGCAGGCTGAGCTTGGCATCCGCCGCCGCGAGGCGGTAATGGCACGCCAGGGCGAGTTCCAAACCGCCGCCGAGCGCCTGACCCTGGATGGCCACGACGACGGGTTTGGGCGCGGATTCGATGGCGCTCTCCAATGCCTGGAGCGTGGGACCGGTCATCGGCCCGCTGAATTCGGAGATATCCATACCCGCCATGAAGACGCGACCCGCACTCACGATGAGCAGTGCCTTGACGCTTGGATCCGTGAGCGCCCGCTCCAGCACCTCCGACAGTTCGAGGCGGATGGCCCGGTTGATGGCATTGACCGGCGGGTTATCGATCTCCGCCACGCCGACCGAACCCACCTGACTGAAAGAAACAGTACGCCCCGAATTGCTCACAAATGCTCCCCGTGTTCGCCGTTGCGGATTCCACCGCTTACGATCGACTGTGGAATATTATCCATGCCATGTCAATGATTGTTGAAACATGCATTATGTCCCCGGCATCTCCCGATGCTAAAATTCGAGCATGCGGACATCGAACAGGGACCTGAGAGCGTTGGCGAAGAAGAAAACGATCGATCGCCACGCCTTCGTGCCTTTCCTGCTCGAAGTGATCACGAATCGCATCGGCGCCAATGCCAATCGGCTTTATCAGGCGGAACTGGGTGTCGGGTTGGCCGAATGGCGGGTGCTCTCCTCCCTTGCCCTGGAACCCGGCTCCAGCGTGGTGGAACTGAGCGATCTGTCGAGCATCGATGCCGGCGCGATCAGCCGCGTGGTGTTCTCGATGAGCGCGGCAGGTTTCATCTCCCATGAGGTGGACACGACCGACCGGCGGCGGCGCAAGCTGGTGCTGACCAAGCGGGGCCTGAACCTGCACGATGAGATGCTGAAAATCGCGCTCGAGGAGGAAGATCGGCTGCTGCGAAACCTGAACACCGAAGAGCGGCGTCATTTCGTCACGACTCTGCAAAAACTGTTCGGCCGCATCAAAGATCGGCCCAAGCGCAGCGCGCTCGCCGCGGCAGCGCCCGACGATTGAGCGCCGCTCGGCGAGCGGACCGTCGCCAGAGCCTGGTTCGTCCCGATACCGGTGCGCCGCCGCAGCCGGACGCCGTAGAGTCCCCGTATACGGAATCGCAACCATGGGCGGCACCCTCCGCGCATTTTGCAACGACGCTGCACCATTACGGTAAAATGGGTTCAGCGCGGAGTAGCAGAGAACGGTGCCGTTGCTGACGCGAGCGCCGACCAGCTCAGCTAATTCCAGCGTAAGTCATTGATTTGCCGGCTTAGCACAGTGGTAGTGCAACGGTTTTGTAAACCGTAGGTCGGGGGTTCGAATCCCTCAGCCGGCATCGACCGACAAAATGTCCATAGAACCGATTTTCGGCGAGAATCGCTTACGGCTACCTATTCGAACCCCCGACATAGACAAGAAGGGTTCGACAGCGTCGCGCAGCGGCGATGATCGCCCGCAGGGCGACCCGAAGGGCGAAGGCGCGCAGCGCCGAGTAATCCCTCAGCCGCCGCCGAATCACAAGTGTCCATTCCGGGCACATCGGTAACGATTTATTCCGGAGATATTGGTAACGTGCTCTCATTGATCGATGCTACTTCGTGAGTGCCTTGCGAATGGATTGCAGCTCCCGCAGGTGCTTTTCGCTACTCTTGGGATAGGCCATCTTGAGATCCTCGAAGGCTTCAATGAGAATTTGGGAAACGATCAGCCGGGCGTTCTCTTTGTCATCGGCAGGAATGGCATACCAAGGAGCGTGCCGCGTGGTCGTTGCACCGAGACATTCCTCATACGCCTCCCAATATTTGGGCCAATATTCTCTCTCGTTAACATCCGCCTGACTGAACTTCCAATTCTTGTTCGGATCGTCGATACGCTCGATGAAGCGCTTGGCTTGTTCCTTCTTCGATAAGTGAAGAAAGCATTTGATGATCTGAGTGCCGTTTCGATGGAGGTGCCTCTCCAAATCGACGATGGAACGATAGCGGTCCCTCCAGAAGGAGGCATCACCAAGCGACTTTTTGGGCAGGTTCTGCGTGAGGAGAATCTCCGGATGAACCCGGGCGATCAATACTTCCTCGTAATAGGAGCGGTTGAATATGCCGATTCGCCCGAGTTCGGGCAGCCTGCACGTCGTGCGCCATATGAAGTCATGTTTGAGTTCCTCAGCGCTCGGCTGTTTGAAACTGAAAACTTCGCAGCCTTCCGGGTTCACGCCCGACAGGACGTGGCGAATGGCGCCGTCCTTGCCGGCAGCATCCATGCCCTGGAAGATCAACAGCAGCGCGTAGCGCCCGGATGCGTAGTGAAGCTGTTGCAGCTCGCTTAACCGTCCGACATGCGCTTCCAGAATATTCTGGTACTCGTCCTTCGTTTTGAAATACGAAGTTCGGATGGTTGGCCATTCTTTTAAATCGACCTTTTTGCCAGGTTTTACCCGAAAGTCGTTCGAGTGGATTTTCAATTGCCTACCTTTGAGAGTTGTTGGTGTATTGCCGAATACTCGGCATGACGCTCGCGGACCACGATGCCGACGGTCTCCGAGCCAAGAATACCACCGCGGATTATAGACACCGCCCGACTCCCGGCGGCGGTTAACATCCCGCCCCGAATGTTGCATCATTACCAACTATTCGGCGCGGTGCGTACCGCCGTGTCGACCCGCGGAATCTAAGGATACGATTGACGCTGGAAGCCGCCGAGGGTGCGCTGATCGCCGATTTCGGCGAAGCCACCACTCGCCTCGAGAAAGTTCACGATATGGGCTGCGATAAGGACTGGCTGACAAAGAATACCCGGGACCTCCGAACTCGGGGGCCTAAGTGACTCGAACGCGTTTCCTGGTCGCGATCGCGGTCGCCGCGTTGCTGATCCAGTTCCTTCCAGACCAGGCGAGCACCATCAAATGGTCCGTGATCGCCTTGGGAGCGGTCTATCTGCTGACGATGGCCCTTCGCACCTACCCCCGCCGGTTCCGGGAAAGGCGGCAGCGGGCCGCCCAGGAAGCGGCGGACGAGCGCGCCTATCGGGAGTACAAACAGGAACTGGATTCCATCCGCGCGAAATACGAGGCCGACCGGGAGCCCGACGCGATGTCCGAGGCCTACGAAGCCGAGATCGCCGCCCTGCACGACAAGTACCAGGACATGCTCGGCCGAAAGTTCGGACTCCGCTGATACCGCGGACGGTCAGCCGATCCGGCACCCATGGATAGCCCCGCCGGTCGGCGCCTCATGTCGGTTCGCTCCGCCTCCGAGCGCGCTGCTCAGCCGCGGCCGACGTACGGCATCTGGGTCGCCATGACGGTCATGAACAGCACGTTGGCGGACAAGGGCAGATTCGCCATCGCCATGAACGTTTCGGTGACGGCGGACAAGTCCATTCTTGCCTCGGGCTTGCTGCTGCCATCCGCTTGCGGTACCCCACCCGTCATCGCGGCGGTCATCTCGGATACCACATTCCCGATGTCGATCTGGCCCACCGCGATATCGAAGGCGCGCCCATCGAGGGCCGCAGCGCGCGTCAGACCGGTGATCGCGTGCTTGGTCGCCGCATAGCCGATCGATTTCGGCCGCGGCACATGGGCGGAAATGGAACCGTTATTGATGATCCGGCCGCCGCACGGCGCCTGTTCCCGCATCAGCCTGAACGCCGCCGCCAGGCAGTAGAACGCGCCGTTGAGATTGGTGTCGACGGTCTGCCGCCATGCCGCCGTCGACAACTCGTCGGGGAGTGCGGACTGCGAGCTCGTTCCCGCATTGTTGAACAGCAGATCCAGACGGCCGAAACGCTCGCGGATATCCGCGAACAAGGCAGCCACCGACTCTTCCCGGGTCACATCGCAGGAGATGGCCACCGCCTGCCGTTCCGATACCCCGGATGCATGCACCGCCGCCTGCAGCCGCTCCAACCGACGGCCCGCGAACACGACCCGCCATCCCGCGCCGAGAAGCGCCGTGGCGCAACCACGCCCGATGCCGCTGCCGGCACCGGTGACGAGCGCGATTTTCTCCGAAACGGCCATAACGAGTAGCGTACATTATTCTGGAGCGTGGGCTTCGGCTACCATAAGGCCAGCCGAGTCCTACACGCGAAGAGGCTATGAGGGGACAGGAGTAAGAGCGTACGCTGCTTAGGATTCAACTTAAGCCGTTGTACCGCCTCTGCAAGCCTCGCGCGACGGAGAACGGATTTATTCGCCTTCAGTCATTTGCCGAGGTGCTCATGCGATCGATTCCGCCCACGCAAACCATGAATTGGCCACATCGTGCCAAGTGACCAGGATGTCTATCTCTTCCGCGAAGGAACCAACGCCAACCTGCATCGCATGCTGGGTTGCCATTTCGTAGAACACGGGGTCAGCTTTGCCGTTTGGGCGCCCAACGCCGCCGCCGTCTCGGTAATCGGTGATTGGAACGGATGGGAGCCGGGCGCGGGTGCGCTGTGGCCGCGGACGGACGGCTCCGGCATCTGGGAGGGCGTACTGCAGGGCGTGCAGCACGGTCAGGCGTATAAATATCGCATCACCTCGAACGAGGGGGGGCGAATTCTGGAAAAGGCCGACCCGGTGGGCTTCTACTGCGAGTCGCCGCCCGCCACGGCCTCGCGCGTCTGGTCGCTCGACTACGAATGGCAGGACACGGCATGGATGAGTTCGCGCGGAGCGCGCAACGGGCTCGATTCGCCGATGGTCATCTACGAGGCGCATTTGGGTTCGTGGCGGCGCAAGGACGGCGATTTCCTGAATTACCGCGAGCTCGCGCACCAGCTCGCCGACTACCTCAATGATTTGGGATTCACCCATGTCGAGCTGATGCCCATCACCGAACATCCGTTCTACGGCTCGTGGGGCTACCAGACGACCGGATACTTCGCGCCGACGGCGCGCTACGGCACGCCCCAAGATCTGATGTATTTCATCGACTACCTGCATCAACGGGGAATCGGCGTCATTCTCGACTGGGTGCCCTCGCATTTTCCGAACGATGCCCACGGGCTGATCGATTTCGACGGCACGCATTTGTACGAGCATTCCGATCCGCGTCAGGGCTTCCATCCGGAATGGAACTCGGCCATTTTCAATTATGGCCGCAACGAAGTGCGCAGCTTTCTCATCTCCTCCGCGTTGTTCTGGTTCGGGAAATATCACATCGACGGCATCCGGGTGGATGCCGTCGCGTCCATGCTGTATCTGGACTACGCCCGTAAGACGGGTGAATGGATACCCAATCGCCATGGCGGCCGGGAGAACCTGGAAGCCATCAATTTCCTGCGGACGCTGAACGAAGCGGTCTACCGCGATCACCCCGATGCGACGATGATCGCCGAGGAATCGACGGCCTGGCCCATGGTCTCGCGGCCCACCACCATGGGCGGACTCGGCTTCGGCATGAAATGGAACATGGGCTGGATGCACGACACGCTGGAGTACATCAAACAAGATCCGGTGTTCCGCAAGTACCACCACGGCCAGCTCACCTTCTCGCTCATCTATGCATTCAACGAGAATTTCGTGCTGCCGCTGTCGCACGACGAAGTCGTTTACGGCAAAGGCTCGATGATCGGGAAAATGCCCGGCGACGATTGGCAGATGTTTGCCAACCTGCGGGCGCTCTACGGCTACATGTGGGGCCACCCGGGCAAGAAACTCCTGTTCATGGGCGCCGAGTTTGCGCAGCGCCGCGAGTGGACCCACGAGGGCGAGCTCGAGTGGTGGGTGACCGCGCTCCCCGAACACGCGGGCATGCTGCAGTGGATGCGCGACCTGAATCGCGTCTATCGCATGGAAGGCGCGCTGCATCAGATCGATTTCTCGCCGGAAGGCTTCGAGTGGATGGACGCCGGCAATGCCGAGCAAAGCGTGGTCGCGTTCGTTCGCAAAGGCTTAGGCGATGCCGCGCCGGTGCTGGTCATCACGAACTTTACGCCGGTTCCCCGCCAGAATTTTCTGGTCGGCATCCCGAATCGAGGCGTTTGGCGTGAAATCATCAACAGCGATGCGCGCGACTACGGCGGATCCGGGTGGGGCAATTTGGGCAGCGTCGAATCCGTGCCGATCGGTGCGCACGGGCGCACGGATTCGCTCAACCTGAATTTGCCGCCGCTGGCGACCGTCATGTTGCGGTGGGAAGGCCATGGTTGAGAAAAAAGGCAAGAGCCCACCGCGCGCCAAGGCCACCGAACAGAGCACCATAGCCGCCGCCGTTCATTCTCCGACACCGGGCGGCGAAGCGCCCGCTGCGGCGGTCGCTTCGCCGATGGGCGCGAGCGAGCCGCCGGACACCGCGGCGCGGCGTGCGGCGCAAGCGCCCGCCCCCCCGCAGGCAACGAAGGCCGGATCGGCGGGCACCCCCGCCGTCGCGCTGCCGAGTGCAAGCGTTCGCAATCCCGCGCCGCCCACCGCCACGGTTCGCGAAGGACGGCGACGCGCCGTGATCGACGCCGTATTCCCGGCCGTGGATGGCGGGCGTTTTCCCGCCAAGCGCATCGCGGGCGAAGCCGTTCGCGTCGAAGCGCATTGTTTCACCGACGGGCACGACAAGCTGCGGGTGGTGCTGAGCTGGCGCGCCATGGACGATGCCAAGATTTACGGCGTCGACATGACGGCTTTGGCGAACGACGTGTGGACGGCACAGTTCACGCCGCCCATCCCGGGGCGCTATCGGTATACCGTGACGGCGTGGGTGGACCATTTCGAGTCCTGGCGCCGCGAACTCGAACGGCGCGACGGGGAGAACGATATCCGCACCGCGCTGCAAGTCGGCGCGGGCCTGATCGACGAAGCCGGGCAGCGCGCGGACGCCCACGATGCGGCGCTGCTGTCGACGTGGTCGACACAGCTGCGCAAGACCGCCGGCGATCGCACGAACCACCCGGATATCGCCGCGATGAAGGCTCTGGCACTCGATCCGGCGCAGGCGGCGCTCGTCGAGCGCTACGCCGACCGCAGTCTTGCGTCGAGCGAGACGCTCGAATTGATCGCCGACCGCAAACGCGCGAAATTCAGCAGCTGGTACGAACTGTTTCCGCGCTCGGCGGCGGCGGAGCCGGGCCGCCACGGCACCTTTCGGGACGTGGAAGCCCGCCTCCCCTACGTGGCCGCGATGGGTTTCGACGTCCTGTACTTTCCGCCCATCCACCCCATCGGGCGGCTGAATCGCAAGGGCGCCAATAACGCCTTGAGCGCCACGGCAGAGGATGTCGGCAGTCCGTGGGCCATCGGCGCCGCGGAAGGCGGCCACAAGGACATTCTGCCGCAGCTGGGCTCGCTCGCCGACTTCAAGAGCCTGATCCTGAAAGCGCGCGATTTCGACATGGAAATCGCGATGGACCTGGCCTTTCAATGCGCACCGGATCACCCCTACGTGGGCGCCCATCCGCAATGGTTCAAGCACCGCCCCGACGGCAGCGTGCAGTACGCGGAAAATCCGCCCAAGAAATACCAGGACATCTACCCCTTCGATTTCGAGAGCGCCGATTGGCGCGGGCTGTGGGACGAACTGAAGAGCGTCATGGATTACTGGATTGCGCAAGGCATCCGTATTTTTCGCGTCGACAATCCGCATACCAAGTCCTTCGCCTTCTGGGAATGGGCGATCGGCGCAATCAAGCAAGCGCAGCCCGATGTGATTTTTCTCGCCGAAGCCTTCACACGCCCCAAAGTGATGCATCGCCTTGCCAAGGTGGGATTCACGCAGTCGTATACCTATTTCACGTGGCGCAACACCAAGCAGGAACTCAGCGAGTACTTTACGGAGCTCAGCCAGGGTCCGGGACGCGAGTATTTTCGTCCGAACGTCTGGCCGAATACGCCCGACATTCTTCACGAAGCCCTGCAGTCGGGACTGCGTTCCACCTACTCGGCGCGGCTGGTGCTGGCCGCGACCTTATCGGCCAATTACGGGATTTACGGGCCCGCCTTCGAACTGATGGAGAGCGCGCCGCGCGATCCGGGCAGCGAGGAATACCGCGATTCCGAAAAGTACCAGCTTCGACATTGGTCCCTCGACCGCCCCGAGAGTCTCTGGCCGCTCATTGCACGGATCAACCATATCCGCAAGGACAATCCGGCGCTGCAGAACGACCAGACCTTGCAGTTCTGCGCGGTCGACAACGAACAGTTGATCGCGTACGTGAAGCACGATGACGCTACCATGAACGTCGTGCTCACCGTCGTGAATCTGGATCCCTACAATACACAGTCCGGCTGGATAGACTTGGACTTGGGCGCGTTGGCCATCGATGAGAACCTGCCCTATCAGGTCCACGATCTGCTGAGCGACCAGCGATACCAGTGGCGCGGCCGGCGCAACTACGTGCTGCTCGATCCGCAGCGCATGCCGGCACACGTCTTCAGGGTGCGGCGCCACGTCCGCAGCGAGCAAGACTTCGACTATTTCTTGTGATGTACCCACTGTGAACGACGTTCAGTCGCCCCCGCTCGAATCCGCCGCGCCCGCGGGGCTGGTCGTGGACGACCCGCTTTGGTACAAAGACGCGGTCATCTACCAGCTCAACGTCAAATCGTTCTTCGATTCGAACGCCGATGGAATCGGCGACTTTCGAGGACTCACCTCGAAGCTCGAATACATCCGGGACTTGGGTGTGAACACGATCTGGCTCATGCCGTTCTATCCCTCGCCGCTGAAGGACGACGGCTACGACATCGCGGAATATACCAACATCCACCCGCAGTTCGGCACGCTCGACGATTTTCGCGCCATGCTTCTGCAAGCCCATCGCCTCGGATTGAAGGTGGTGACCGAACTCATCATCAACCACACCTCCGACCAGCACCCGTGGTTCCAGGCCGCGCGCAAGGCGCCCGCCGGCTCCCCGGAACGGGACTTCTACGTCTGGAGCGACAGCGATCAGAAGTATCTGGGCACCCGCATCATTTTCGTCGATACCGAAAGCTCGAACTGGACCTGGGATCCGGTCGCCAAGGCGTATTTCTGGCATCGCTTCTTCAGCCACCAGCCCGATCTGAATTTCGACAATCCGAAAGTCATGGATGCGGTGCTGCGGATCATGCGTTTCTGGCTCGACATGGGGGTCGACGGGTTCCGCCTCGACGCCATCCCGTATCTGGTCGAGCGCGAGGGCACGAACAACGAGAATCTGCGCGAAACGCACGAGGTCATCAAGCAACTGCGCGCCGCCATCGATGCGAACTACAAGAATCGGTTCCTGCTCGCGGAGGCAAATCAATGGCCCGAGGATGTGCGCGAGTATTTCGGCGACGGCGATGAGTGCCACATGGCATATCACTTTCCGCTCATGCCGCGCATTTACATGTCGATCGCCCAGGAAGACCGCTACCCCATCACCGAGATCATGCAGCAAACCCCGGATATTCCGGACAGCTGCCAATGGGCGATATTCCTGCGCAACCACGATGAGCTGACGCTCGAGATGGTGACCAGCAAGGAACGCGACTACATGTACGCGACGTACGCATCGGACGTGCGCGCGCGCATCAACCTCGGGATTCGCCGGCGGCTCTCGCCGCTGATGGAGAACGATCACGACCGCATCAAGCTGATGAACAGCTTGCTGCTGTCGATGCCGGGGTCGCCGATTCTCTATTACGGCGACGAGATCGGCATGGGCGACAACGTGTTCATCGGCGACCGCAACGGCGTGCGCACACCCATGCAATGGAGTCCGGACCGCAACGCCGGCTTCTCGCGCGCCGATCCGCAGCAGCTCTACCTGCCGCCGATCATGGACCCGATTTACGGCTACCTGTCGACGAACGTCGAGGCGCAGATACGCGATCCGAGTTCCCTGCTGAGCTGGACCAAGCGGATGCTCGCGGTCCGCAAGACCAGCCAGGCGTTCGGGCGCGGGCTGCGGCGCTTCTTGAAGCCCGGCAATCGAAAGATTCTCGCCTACCTGCGCGAGTACGGCGACGATACGATTCTCTGCGTCGCCAATCTGTCGCGCTCGGCGCAGCCGGTCGAACTCAATCTCGCGCCGTTCAAGGGCCGCGTGCCGGTCGAGATGCTGGGCCGAACCGCGTTCCCGCCGATCGGCGATCTGCCGTATCTGCTGACGATTTCCGCGCATGGATTTTACTGGTTCAAACTCACCACGGACGCGGAAGCGCCATCGTGGCACGAACAGATTTTCTCCATCGACGAGCGCCCCGTGCTGGTCCTGTTCGACGGCTGGAGCAGCTTGTTCCGCGACCGGGTGGTGCCGTGGCGCATCGCCATGGCCGAAAAGACCCGGGTGCAATTCGAGACGGATACGCTGCCGCGCTTCATCGAATCCCAACGCTGGTACGCCGCCAAGGGCACGGCCATCGAACGCGCGCGCATCGTCGACCATGTGGTCTGGCAGGAAGGCAAACTGAGCTGGGTGATTGCCTTGCTGGATCTCGGAACCGGCGAGGAAGCGGCCGGTTATTTCATGCCGCTGGCGCTCGCGTGGGAGGATCGCGACGAGGAGCGCGTGCGCAACCTGACCACCGCGGCGATCGCCAAGATCCGTCAGCAGGCGAACGTCGGCGTCATGGGCGACGCCTTCGCGGACGAGGCCTTTTGCCGGGCCATCGTCGCCGCCATGGCCAAGCGCCGCGATATCGCAACCGCCCAGGGCAAGCTGCAATTTCGGCCGACCGCGGCCTTTGCCGCGCTCGCCGGCGAGGACTTCGCCACGCTGCCCGCCGCCCGCCCGCAGGGCTCGAGTTCCAACACCGTCGTCGTCATGGGGGAGCGTCTGATCCTCAAGGGATACCGCCGGCTGCGCACCGGCGCCAGCCCGGAGCTCGAGATGGGCCGCTTTCTGACCGAGGTGGTCAACTATCCCAATTGCGCGCCGCTGGCCGGCGTTCTCGAGTACGCGGCCAACGACGGCCAGACCCGGCTGTTGGCGATGCTCCAGGCCTACGTCGCGAATCAGGGCGACGGCTGGACGTACTCGCTCGAGTATTTGCGGCGTCACCTCGAGGAACACCGCACGGCGCCCGCGTCGGACGCATTGCCGGTGAATTCGCACGAAGCCTACCTCATCATGATTCGCACGCTGGCCAAGCGCACGGCCGAACTGCACGGCGCGCTCGCGACGCGCACCGGGGATGCGGCATTCGATCCGCAGCCGCTTGCCCGCGCCGACTTCGACGGCTATCGGCAGCGCGCACTGGCCGAGGCGCGAGAGACGCTCGCCTTGCTCGAGACCGATTTGGGGCAGATCCCGCCGGCCGACCGCGAGCGGGCGAACGAGGTGCTGGCGCGCCAGGACCGGCTGCTGGGCAGCCTCGAGGCCTGCGCGACGGAAGAGTCGCGCGGCCAAAAGATTCGCATCCACGGCGACTATCACCTGGGCCAAGTGCTGGTGACGCGCAACGATTTCGTGATCGTGGACTTCGAGGGCGAGCCTGGACACAGCGTCGACCAACGACGCGCCAAGCAATCGCCGTTGCGGGATGTCGCCGGCATGCTGCGCTCGTTCAGCTACGTCGCCCATAGCGCACTGCGCAGCGCCGCGCACGATGAGGTCGAGCACGGTAAATTGGCGCCGTTGGCCCAGGGCTGGGTCACGGAAGTGCGTGCGGCCTTCCTTTCGGCGTACGATGCCGAGGCACGCCGCTCGTCCTTGTACTCGTCGTTCGCGCCGGGTCATGGCCTGCTCGGCCTGTTCGAACTCGAGAAGGCGCTGTATGAACTGCGCTACGAGCTCAGCAATCGCCCCACGTGGGCCGGGATCCCGCTGCAGGGCATACTCGAATGGGGCACCGGATGAGAGCGGCATTGGCGCAGCGCAGCGATTTGGTTGGAGGCTTCCATGCAAAGCATTGATATGTTGGTCGATACTTCACGCGAGTTCCTGCATCAGATCGCCGCCTTTCTGCCGCGGCTGGTGTTGGCGCTGGCGGTCGTCCTGGTGGGGTGGCTGCTCGCCAAGACGGTGCGATTTGCCGTCGAAAAAGGACTGCGTGCCGTCAACTTTAGCGTACTGACCGAACGCGCGGGTACCGACCACTTCCTGCAGCAGGGGGGCCTGCAAGGCGATACCACCACCCTGTTCGGGCTGTTTGCCTACTGGGTCGTGATCCTGGCCGCCTTGATCATTGCCTTCAACGGCTTGGGCGCGACCTATATCACCGATCTGCTGCAGCGGGCCGAACTGTTCACGCCCAAGGTGCTGGTGGCCATGTTGGTCGTGGTGCTGGGTTCCTACTTCGCCCGCTTCGTGGGCGAGGCCATACATACCTATTGCACCGATGCGCAGATACCCGATGCCGACATTCTCGGCAAGATCGCCCGCTACCTCATCATGACCTTCGTCGTGATGATCGCCCTCAGTCAGGTCGAAGTGGGCGGAGACATCGTGCAGAGGACGTTTCTCATCATCTTGTTCGGCCTCGTGCTCGCGCTGGCGCTCGCGTTCGGGATCGGCGGCAAGGACTGGGCGGCCGCCATGCTCGAGCGTTGGTGGCCGCAGCGAAAGAAGGACGATCACCGCGGCTTGTAAGGCCTCGGCCGGCGGTCAACGGCGCCGACCGAGTTGGTTTACCGCGTCCCGAACCGGCGGCGCCAATCAGACCGGCCTGCGCTAGTCAGAGCGGCTGAATTTCAATACCAGCGTCGCGCATCCCAGCAGACCCACGCCTTCGATCCAGCCGAGCCAGCGATTCATGCCGCCCGTGACGCCAAGTCTTGCCGAGGCGCGCGCCGCGCGCTGGGCGAGCCAGCCGTAGCCGAGCAGGATGCAAAACTCCGGCAGCATGGAGGTGGCCGCCAGCAGCGCCATCTGCGGCACGATGGAGTGGTGCGTATCGATGAATTGCGGCAACAGCGCCAGAAAAAACAGCAACGCCTTGGGGTTCGACAGCTGCAGCGTGAGCGCACCCAAATAGATCTCACGTCGCTCCTTGCCCGCGTGCCCCGCATCGGCCGGTGCCGGCGCTGCCGGGTTCAGCGCGACCGCGCCACTGGCGGCAGCCGCACGCAGCGACTTGATCCCCAAATAGACCAGATAGGCGGCGCCCAGCCATTTGGCCACCGTGAAAAAGCGCGCGCTGGCGGCGATGAGCGCACCGAGGCTCGTGGCTGAAAGCCCGAAATACAGGGCGTTGGCGCTCAAGATCCCGAGAGTCGCCGGCACCGCGCGTGGCATTGCGCGCGCACCCTGCGATACGACGTAGAAAACCGCAGGCCCGGGCGACAACGACAACGCCGTCTCCATGACCAGGAACAAAAACCAGGTATTGAAGGTCATCTTCAGTGTCATCCAAATTTAGGAGCGCGCCCGATCGCCGCATCAAGCTTAACCGCGTTTTGTGCGAAAATGGCCGCCCCTGCCGAGTCACTCCTCGGACACGCGATGGTATTTTTCCATGCACATTGGCGTTTTGTCATGGTGGGCGCGCTGGTTTCCTGCGGCGCCCTGGCGATGGTAACCGGAGCGGCGTCAACCGCGGCAACCACCACCGTTGGCACACCGGCCGCGCCGGCGCTGCCCTACCCGCCCGCCCGCCGAGAAATCCAGGTGGACGATTATCACGGTGTGAAGGTGGCCGACCCTTATCGCTGGCTCGAAGACATCGACTCGCCGGAGACGCGCGCGTGGGTGTCGGCGCAAGGCGCTCTCAGCCGGCAATTTCTGGACTCGATTGCCGGGCGTGAATCGATGACCCAGCGCCTGCGGGATCTGTGGAATTTCGAGCGCTGGACGCCGCCAATCCGGCACGGCGCGAACTGGTTCTACACTCATAACGACGGGCTGCAGAACCAGCCCGTGGTCTTCGTCATAAGCGAACGAGAAGCCCAGGATGCTGCCGCCGGCGCGCCGCTCTCCGGCAAATCCGACCCCCCGGGCCGGGTGCTGCTCGATCCGAACACCTTGTCCGCCGACGGCACCGTGGCATTGCGGGAAACCGCGGTCAGCGCCGATGGCCGCCTGTTCGCATACGCCCTGTCCGAAGCGGGCTCCGACTGGCAGGTGTGGCGGGTGCGCGAGGTGTCCACCGGCAAGGATCTACCCGACACCGTCGAATGGTCGAAGGCCGGCGGCGGCAGCTGGCGCAAGGATGGCTCGGGATTTTACTACACGGCATTCGACCCGCCGACGAACGACGCCGCCCTCAAAGCTGCCAATGAGTACCACAAATTGTACTTCCATCGGCTGGGCACGCCGCAATCCGACGATGAGCTGATTTACACGCGGACCGACGATCCGGGCTGGTTCCTGCAGGCCAATGTAACGGAAGATGGCCGCTATCTCATCGTGCAAGCCTCGCTCGGCACCGATATTCGAAACACCGTTCTCGTCCAAGACCTGGCCCGGCCACACGCGCCGGTCGTTCCGGTGATACCCAACGCCACGGCCACGTACGACGTGGTCGACGTCGTCGGCACCACGCTGATCGTGCGCACCGACGACGCGGCGCCGCGACACCGCATCGTGGCGATCGACCTTGCGAATCCCGGCCCGCGGCATTGGCGCACGCTCATTGCCGAGAGCGCGGACACGATCGAGTCGGCGTCCCTCGTCGGCGGCCAGCTTCTGGTGCACCGATTGAAAGACGCGCACAGCGCGGTGCAACGCTACTCACCCGAGGGCAAGCTGCTGGGCACCATCGAACTGCCCGGCCTCGGCAGCGTGACGGGACTGGACGGTCGAGCCGACGATACGCATAGCTACTATGGCTTCAGCGGATTCGCCACACCCCCCTCCGTCTATCGCGTCGACTTGGCCGACGGCAAGGTCGAGCTTTGGCGCTCGCCGCAGCTGCGCGGCTTCGTCGCCGCGGACTACGACACCCGACAGGTCTTCTACAAGAGCAAAGACGGCACGCGGGTACCGCTGTTCATCACGGCCCGCCAGGGCACGAAACTCGACGGTGCGAACCCGACCATCTTGTACGCCTATGGCGGATTCAACGTGTCCGTCACCCCGAGCTTCTCGCCGGTGGTCGCGGCCTGGGTACAGATGGGCGGCGTCTATGCGGTCGCGAACCTCCGCGGCGGCGGCGAATACGGCCGCGCCTGGCACGAGGCCGGCATGAAGACGCACAAGCAAAATGCATTCGATGACTTCATCGCCGCGGCGGAATATCTGACGGCGGCGCACTGGACCAAGCCTGGGAGGCTGGCCATTCGCGGCGGTTCCAATGGCGGCTTGCTGATTGGCGCGGTGGAGCAGCAGCGGCCGGACCTCGCCGCGGCCGCCATCGCGCAGGTCGGCGTACTCGACATGCTGCGGTTCCGTCAGTTCACGGTGGGCAAGGCCTGGGAGTCGGACTACGGGTCCGTCGATAACGCCGACGAGTTCCGCGCATTGCATCGATATTCTCCGTATCACAATGCACGCGCCGGCGTGAACTATCCGGCCACGCTCATCATGACCGGCGATCACGACGACCGCGTCTTTCCCGCGCATAGCTTCAAATTCGCCGCGGCCATGCAGAACGCCGATCCTCGCGGAGAACCCATCCTGCTGCGCGTCGAAACGCGGGCCGGACACGGCCAAGGCATGCCGACGGCAAAACTCATCGATGAAGTCGTCGACATGTACGCATTCATATTCAAGGCATTCGGCATTTCGACCTGACCCACGTTCCGACCTCATACATAGGATTTTTGCCATGAAAAACCGTATTTCTCGCTTGAGATTGCTGCCGGCCGGCATGCTCGCGCTGGGCGCGTGCCTCATCGCGTCGGCGGCGACGCCCGACCCCGCCTTGACGGCGGCGGTCGCCGATCCCGGCAGGACGGCGACGTTCGTGGCGCGCGACAAGGCACGCCATCCCGCCGAAGAGCTCACGGTATTCGGCATCAAGCCCAACATGACCGTGGTCGAACTGTGGCCCGGCGGCGGTTATTGGACCGAGATCTTAGGCGCCTATCTCGCCAAAGGCGGAGGCACCTACTATGTCGCGCTGAACGCGCCGGGCGATGCGGAAGAGGACCAGGGCGTGGCGCGGTGGCGCTCGAGAATGGCGGCGGAAAAGGATCGCCTCGGCACGATTCACGAGACGATGCTGGGCGCCGGCCATGTCGACATTGCGCCGCCAGGCTCGGCCGATCTCGTCCTGACCTTTCGCAACCTGCACAATTGGATGGATGGCGGCTTCGCCGACCAAGCGCTGGCCGCCTGCTTCACGGCGCTCAAGCCGGGCGGGATTCTCGGTATCGAAGAGCACCGCGGCCGCAACGACAAGCCCCAGGACCCTAAGGCGAAGGACGGTTACGTGCGTCAGGACTACACCGTGGCGCTGGCCAAGAAGGCGGGGTTCGTTCTGGTCGGGTCGTCGGAGATCAATGCCAATCCAAAGGACACCAAGGATTGGGTGGACGGCGTGTGGACGCTGCCGCCGACGCTCTCACAAGGGGATAAGGATCGCGATCGCTATGTCGCCATCGGTGAGGCGGACAACTTCGTGCTGAAGTTTCAGAAGCCCAAGCACTAGATCTCCGGGCCGATGACGATGGGCGAGCCGTCGCTGAACCGCGAGGCGCGGAACGGCGTGGCGTCCACTGACAGCATTCGATCGGTGGCAAGTTCCGCGGCGAGTTGCCCGGCGCCGGGACCGATGCCGAAGCCGTGGCCCGAGAACCCCGCGGCAACCGTCAATCCGGGAAGGTCGCCGACTCTGCTGATGTAGGGCACGGCGTCGGGCGTCACGTCGATGTAGCCGCCCCATTGCTGCACGATGGGCACGTCGCGGAACTGCAGATACAGGCGGATCATGGCGTCGAGCGCCTCGCGATTCAGGGTTTCGTTGGGTGCCGGGTCCAGCACGCGCGTCGTCTCGAAAGGACTGATTCGATCCAGCCGCCAACTGCGCGGCGTGCGCCATTCGCGCAGCGACTGGGCATTCAAACGCGGTTTCAGCGACGCCGCTTCCTTGCGCACCGTCGGCAGGAATTCCCGCAGAAAGCGCAGCGAATCCGGCACCAGCGGCACGACGTAACCCGATCCGCGGGCGATGGTGTAACCGCCGTCGCGCCTTTTGCGGTAGCCCAAGTCCGTCATATAGGTGCACGTATCCGGACCCCCGCTCACCGGTGCGGTACGCATCACCGACGACAGCACCTTGAGCTGCGGCAGACGGATCCCGAGGCTTGCGCAGAACAGGCTGGTCCAGGCGCCGCCGGCCAAAATCACCGTATCGCAGGCGATGCGTCCACGCTCGGTGATCACGGCACTCACACGGCCGGCGGCGCGCTCGATGCCGCGCACGGCGCAATGCGCGAGTATGCGGGTGCCGTGCCGCTGCGCCGCGTGCGCGATGGCGGGTGCGGCTTTTTGCGGCTCCGCGCATCCATCGCTGGGCACGTGCAGACCGCAACGATAGCGGCGCATCGCCCCCGGCATGAGCGCCTCGAGTTCGGACCCCCGCACCATCCGCGCGCCGATGTCGTACGGTCTCGCCATCTCGAGCCACGCGTCAAACCGCCGCTCATCGTCTTCGTTCTCGCCGACGTACATTACTCCGCAGGTGCGAAAACCGGTGTCGCCGCCGGTCAGCCGGTCCATGTCGCGCCACAGACGCAGACTGTCGAGAATGAGCGGCATCTCGCGTTCGTCGCGCCCGGCTTGTCGGCACCACCCCCAATTCCTGCTCGACTGCTCGCAGGCGATATAGCCTTTTTCGCACACCACGACGTCGATACCGCGCGAGGCCAGCGTCAACGCGGCGGACACGCCAATGATGCCGCCGCCGACGACGACCACGCTCGCGGCGGCGGGTACGAGTTCATCCGAGGTCACCGAATCGACGTACGGACCCATGGGGTTCTCTCTTGGATCGCGAATCGGGCATCATACCGCGCAGCATGGAACACCCCCCGACAAAGACGCCCTGCATCCCGCAGATCGATACGGAACACGCCTTGACAAAGACGCCCCGCATCCCGCGGATTGACATCGCGGCCTTGTTCGACGGACCGTCGCCGGCGCCAGACGCCGGGTAGTCGCCCGTCACCTTGAACTTCGATCCTAACGCCCCCACCCATAGGGCTTGGACAAGCCATACCCACCCATAATGGGTGCCCAGACATGATTGGTCAGCGCCTGTGAGCGCACGCCGCCGGTTTTTGCACCCGATCTGGCTCATCGTTTCACTACCCGGCTACATCGGTTGGCGTTTGCTGCCTGCGCTGGCGACCGGTCCGGTGACCCTGCTCATCGGCGTCGTGGCGTTATTGGCGGCCTGTGCCATCATTCCATTCTCGGTTGGCTTGCGCTCGATGACCGATCGCCGCTTGGCCGATCGCATCGCCTGGGTGGGTCTCACCACCATGGGCTTTTTCTCCACGTTGTTCGTCATGACGGTGCTGCGCGATGTTTTTCTGTTGGGCGCGCATCTCCTGTCCGCCCCGCGGGCGGCGACGCTGCGGACGCCTTCGGCCTGGTGGACCCTGGCATTGACGGCGCTCTGCACGTTTGTCGGACTGCTGATCGCGCGCCGGCCGCGGCTGGTCGATATCAGAATTCCGATCCCGAACCTACCCGCCGCCCTCCAGGGGTTTTCGATCGCCCAGATCAGCGATCTGCATGTCGGCCCCACCATCAAACGTGGCTTCGTCGAGCGCATCGTCGCGCGCGTCAATCATCTGCGCGCCGATGTTATTGCAATCACCGGCGACCTCGTCGATGGCTCGGTGCACGATCTCAGCCCGCACACGGCTCCCTTGGCGGGACTCGCGGCCCGTCATGGGGTGTACTTCGTGACGGGTAACCACGAGTATTATTCCGGCGAGGAAGCATGGACCGCGGAACTGCGCCGCTTGGGCCTGACGGTGCTCAAGAATCAGCACGTGATGCTCGCCCACGACGGAGCGGCGCTGCTGCTGGCCGGCGTCACCGACTATGCGGCTCATCATTTCGACCCTGCCGAACGCAGCGACCCCGCCGCTGCGCTGCATGGCGCGCCGGCGCGGACCGGCCCCAAGATCTTGCTGGCCCATCAACCGAGCAGCGCCGAGGCCGCCGCCGCGGCCGGCTACGACCTGCAGATCTCCGGGCACACCCATGGCGGGCAGTTCTGGCCATGGAACTTGTTCGTCCGGTATTTTCAGCCGTTTACCGCGGGCCTGAATCGCTTGCAGGATCTGTCGATCTACGTCAGTCGCGGCACCGGCTATTGGGGTCCGCCCAACCGGTTCATCGTCCCCGCCGAGATCACGCGGATCACGTTGGTGCTGGCCTGACTTGAGCTCGATGCAGCGCCGCTTGCCGCGCACACTGCACCTCGATCGCACACGGCGTGCCGCTGCCGGATGGCGCGGTGAGGGTGGCTTCGAACCTGTAGGGCCTTGAGCTTCGCTCAGCCGCCATCACGGTAAGGCAAGACCACCTGCGTCGCGCCTTGGCCGTCGCTGGCAGTCAACGCGTCCGGCGCGGTGCCCCGCTCCACCCAGGCCTCGATGGCGTCCTGCCAATCGACCTGGGTCGGCGCGTCGCCGCCTCCACAGTGCAGCATGCCCGGCACGAGGTAGAGGCGGTAGAACGCGTCGGGCGGCCCCATTGCGGCGAGGAGGCGGTCTCGGTACTCGATGGAGTACCCCGGGGGGATGGCCGGGTCGTTCCAACCGTGATACTGAATGAGCCTGCCGCCGCGGCCTTTGAAGGCCGCCAGGTTGGGCTTGAGGGAATCGATGATGGGAGCGTAGTGAAGTTCACCCCGCGCCAAGTCCGCCTGCGTCACTTTTGCCAGATCGACGTGCGGGTCGTGCATCACCATATTCGCCAGATAATTCCAACTGAAGGCGAGGCCGGCCGGTGTCGCGCCGTCATCCGTGCCCGTGAGCCACACATCCCAACTGCCTTTTACCGCTTCTGCACCGGGGAGCACAGCATAGAGCGGGCTGCCCGTCGCCGGATCCTTTTGCTCCTGATAGATCAAGCGTGCGGTCGCGAGCTGTGCGTCGGTCAGGCAGGAGTCGGAATCGCCGTTGGCGCATTTCAACGCTGCGAGATCCGGCCGGCATTGACGCGGATCCTTGAGATAGCGCGCACCGTTGCCGCAGGACTTGAGCACGGAACTCTGCAACAGCGCCAGCTTGACGGACGGCAGATGGCCCTCGACCGAGTTCAGCTGGGCGGCGCGCACCACCCCGCCGGTCAGCAACCGGCTCATCGCGTAAGCCGGCGCCCCGGCAACGATGCCATCGAAGTAATCCGGGAAACGCTGCGCCATCATCAGCGCCTCGCGGCCGCCATCGGAACAGCCGACGAAGTACGACTTGGAAGGGGTTTTGGACTTGAAGCGTTTCAGCAATTGTTTCGACGCCAGCGTGGTTTCGCTGATCGCGCGCCAACCGAAATCCTTGATCTTCTCTTCGTGGTTGAGCGCCCAGCCGGCATCGGTCACCTCGGCGGATTCATGGCCATCGTCGGTGCCGGCAACCGCGAAACCCAATGACAGCGCGTGCGCCATCGCGCGCGCGGGGATTGCCCCTGCGAAGCCGCCGTTGCCCACCTGCTCGAATTTGCCGTTCCATGCCGCGCCGAGCGGAATCCACAGCTCGAATTTGATGTCGGAGTCCGCGGTCGGCCTCGATGTCGCGTGTATCCGGCAATAGGCGGCCTTCAGCGCACCCTCGGCCGGCACCTCATCGGCGCCGGTCACCGTGCCATGCGGAATTTTCACCGCGGCCAGTTTGCCGCAGTCCTCGGCGCGAGCTCCGGCAGCCAACAGCAGCGCCACCACCACCAGGCCCCAAATCATGTTCGATGTCCGCACAATTCGCTCCCATGCCGGTTCGTCGGCAGCCTATCACGCCTCCGCGGACATCCGTATTTCACTGGCACAGCTGAACCGAGTATCGAGGGATCATGCTCCCATCCCAGCCGCTCTTTCAACTACGCCGCCATCTGCCGCTGGTGAACTTCAACGGTAATGTGCGAGAGGCCGTGCAGCCTTTGCAGGATCGAGTGGTAGAAGGCCGGTCCGTGAGTCGGCGCACTGCTGACGACGGAAACCACCGCCCCGAGATGGCCTGGGCCCAAGCGCCAAACGTGCAAGTCGACCAGCGTGTCACCCGCCGTTTCAACCGCGGCCCTGATTTTATCGGCGACAGCCTCGTCCGGACTGATGTCGACGAGGATCGCGCCGGTGACGCGAATGAGGCCGTAGGACCAATTGGCAATGACGAATGCCCCTACGATGCCTGCCAGCGGATCCATCCACAGCCAGCCAAATGTCTTGGCGAGCAGCAACCCCACGATGGCGAGCGCCGAGACCGCCGCATCCGCAATGACGTGGATGTAGGCGGCCCGAATATTGTGATCCCGCGTGTCCACCGAATGCCCGTCATGATGCTCGTGCTCCGCGAACTCGACCGCATGCTTTTCGTCGGGCAACTCGATGACGGCCTTGAACGCGTGCGGCTCCGGAATCTGCCGCGCCGACTCCAGGAAATCGCCCGCCCCCTGCTTGAATGCAAACACCTGCCGCGACCCATCCGCACGCTCCGTCGTTACAGTAACGCTCGCCGGCGGCAATCGAGCGGAGGGGGATTCCGTACGAATCCGAAACACCGGCGGCACGCCGTCCTCGAATATGGACAGCGTCAACGCGCCGGAAGCGGTAACGATGCGCTGCACCTCTTCTGCATGTTCATGATGCTCCTCGGAAGGACCGTCATGATCGTGGCTATGGGCGTGCCCATGGCCGTGGTGATCCGAACCGCTCAGCAGCCACGCGCTGACGATATTGACGACAAGACCGAGAACTGCAATCGGGATCGCCTCGCCAAAACGAATGGGAATCGGCGCGAGGAAACGGCCGACGGCTTCATAGCCGATGAGCAGCGCGATCATGGCCAGGATGATTGCACTCGTGAAACCCGCCAAATCGCCGAGCTTACCCGTGCCGAAAACGAAGCGGCGGTCCTTGGCGTGCTTTCGGGCAAACGTGTAAGCGAGCGCGGCAATGAGCATGGCGCTCGCATGAGTGGACATGTGCAATCCATCCGCAACGAGCGCGAGTGAGCCGAAGACGCTGCCGCCCACGATCTCGATGATCATCATGACCCCGCAGAGCGCGATCACCGCCCAGGTCTTCCGCTCGTTCTTCTCGTGGCCTTCGCCCAAAAAGACGTGTTCATGCCCGATTCCGAACTGCGCATCCAGGGGGGAGTTCATAAGAATTCCTCGAACCGTCTAAGGTAGCGGCCACGCAGAGCGTGGTCCCAAATCGGCCGCGCCCGTGTCGAGGCCGCGGGGCCCCGTAAATCACCCCGGAACGCCGCCATCGTGCGACGCGACATAAAAAATCCCCATGACCGGGACAAATTCGATCTTGCGACGGAGCGTGAGCACCTCTTCGCGATTGGCGTAAAGTCGCCTCGCCGATTAGACTATACAAATCGGGACTGTCGGTAAATACATGGCGCATTTTCCGTCGTTGTTTGAGATCCCCAGCCTCCGGGGCGTTCTGCAAAAATGCGAGCCAAGAAAGCCTGAGCTTTCTGAGGATGATGCGCAGATTGTGGCCGGCGGCCGCCAGGATCGCGTTCATCGCATCGCCGGTACGACCGAGCAAGTAGTTGCGGCCCATCAGACCGTCGTGTTTCGCATGTCCGATGATCGGTTCGATGGCATTGCGCCGTTTGAGCGCGCGATGTAGTGCTCGAGTGACGCCGCGCTTTTGTCCCGCGATGTGCACGCTCACGTCTTTGACGCCGTGACCGCGGTAGCCCCGATCGGCGAAGCAGCGTTCGGGCTTGATGCCGGTGAGTTTCTCGACCTGGTGTAATGCCGCAGATAACGTGTGGCCGTCGAACGGGGTGCCCGGTAACGCACGGGCGCCGACGATAAAATTATCTCGTTGAGTCGCCGCCAGACTGACCTTGACGCCAAACTCGTATTTCTTGTGCACTTTTCCCTTCGCGATGCATTCGACTTCCGGTGCGTGCAGGCTGTAGAGCTTGTTGTGATCGTGACGCTGTTGCGCGAGTAGACGGGCGATCCGCGCGAGCGGCTCAGCAAACAGCTCGCGCACGGCTGCCGATTGCCGCGGTAGCTTGCGCTGAATATCTCGGTAAACACGCCCTAGATACACCTTCGAGCGCTTCAGTTCCCGACGCGCGCGGCGCATCTGTCGCGCCGCTGAGTAGCGTTGTTGCTGGCGACGGGAGCGCGAGTGGTCCTACTTTCCGCACATCTCGGGGCGCATTTCGGCGTAATTTCGGGCGGCGGCGCGCGGACTTCGTGCTACTTTGGAGGCGCGAGCTCGATCAAGTT